>OBAM01000500.1_pt1 | contig 33948 bp, 30 predicted proteins | sample 1517751 | NCBI WGS metagenome assembly OBAM01 (sample SAMN04571703, study PRJEB22368) | human gut metagenome | biome: human gut; material: stool | host: Homo sapiens | place: Luxembourg | collected 2012-10-18
TCCAAGGGATTCGTGTCTTCTTCTTTCTTCCCGTCGTTTGTCTCCCCATCATCTTCCGGAGAAGAAGGATCATTTCCCTGGCTGTTGTCCTCGACTGTATTCTGTTCTTTCTTAGAAGTACCCTTCCCACTTCCAATACAGGCACGAACGCCAAAGAACAATACAGCTACGATTACCAGAATTGCTCCGCCAAGCATAAAATAGCGAAGGTTATCCGATAACCATTCCCTGAAATTATCCAAGTTCTTGTCCTCCTTAAATTACAACGCACCGAGGCAGACCCATTACCCCGTGCAGCACACCTGAAGGGAATCGAACCCCCGCACATGGTACCGGAAACCACTGCTCTATCCACTGAGCTACAGGTGCAAATGTGCTAAGATGTAATATTCTTAACACATGATATATTATCATATTCCCAAAAAAAAGTAAAGTTTTTTATTTTTCACATACAATTTGACCAATGTTTTCGGCTGCTTTAAACAGTGACTTTATTCTTCTGGCAGCAGCTGACTCCTGTAGTCCTGTACAGAATCTCCCAGACGGCAGACACTGTATTCTCCTACTACGCCAAGTTCATGATACCCATATCTTTCCAGTTCAGCCTTCTGCTGTTCATTCGGGATCTTGACAACAAGGTAATTGCATTTCACCCATCTTGCATATCTCGCGATGTTGGTGTAATTAAATACCGGTGCATTGATTTCCAGATAGAGCTGTCTTCTCGCTCCCACTGCGCCGCCGGACCCTCGCCTTCCAAATGGCAAATAGATCGACGGATCATAAACCCGGACATACGAACTGATATAGTCATCCGCCACCAGAACAAAGTCCTGATCTCCTGCATCCTGTCTGACAAGCTCACAGATGCCTGCCACGCTGTCCGGAACCTGCTGGTAATTGTTCACCTTATGATAATAGCCTTCTGTATAAAATTCTTTTCCGCTCCAGACGATCACCCCTGCAAAAAGCACCAGCAGGATCGGCTGCAGAAAGCCCTTTCTTCCACGGATAAACTCTACCATCGCAAGAGCCGTCACCGGTGCCGACGGCACGATCCACAAAACTCTCCAGTAAACACTCTCACCGACACATTTCTGTATGATCTTTGCCGTATACGGAAAAAAGAACAAAAACAATGTCACACAGACATATGCCAGGACATAGCGGACCGTTTTTTTTCTGTGTTTAAAAATCAGCAGATAGAGAACGGATGCTGCCAGAAGCCAGGGAAAAAGGCTGCCTCCCCAGTAATTATTCCAGAACTCCAGAGATTTATTTATCATTTCTTTCATTATGTTCCCTATCCTTTAAGTACCAAAATATAAAAAACACCAAGTATCAACGACGGCAGGCAGCAGAAACTTCCCTTCAGGAAACTCCTCCAGTCTCTTTTGCATACCAGACAGAGAAGCAGAAATACTCCAAGCATCAATGTTCCCAGGATGATTCCCATTGACGACAGAAGACAGCAGCTCAAATCTGCCATTGCGAGCAGAAGCCACGGATATTCTGCTTTTTTCTCCATTAATATACTCTGACAGAGATAAAACAGAAGCGGCAGAAAAACAGAAGCCAAAACGGCCTTTCCCTGCCAGAGACGTACCATCTGAAAACTTCCCGCATTATATACGGAATATGCTGAAAAGCTTGCGATGCACGCCACAAGAAAGAGATACATTCCCTGACCTCTGCGGTCATCTGCGAACCATTTTTTTCCAAGAAGATACTGCACACAGTAAACAGCCAGGAGAAATACTGCCGGAAAGATCATATGTGCCATGATCGCCGGATGTAATCCCATGCTTAGCTGACTCACTACTGCCAGAAATACAGGAAACGGTGAAAGCACATAGCGGCTCGGGAGGCCATAATATTTCAGACCGGTATACGGGATCACCTCAAAAATAGTATCTGTCTGCACATCCGTTGTCGCCTGTGCCACATAGAATGCATCATCCGCATCCATGTGTGCCAGAAAGACGCACATCGCGATCTGTGCCAGGATCAAAAGCATGACCGCCCAGAGATAGATATTTTCTGTTCCGAAAATATCCTTGATACGAATTTTATCTCTCTGTTTTACCGTGGCAAAAATACCGCCGGCTGCCAGAAGCAGAGCAATAATACCATAGGATATCACCAGCACATGCAGCGGCGTTTTCAAAAACGTCATCGGAAGTGTCAGTAATTCCATGATCGAAAACAGGATCAGATAACCGCTCACAAAACGTTCAGCCAGAAGGGGCTGCCGTCTTTTGACAAACGGCAGTCTTCCCACAGCAACCGGTACAAGGATAAGCCAGAAAACAGCCAGGATTCCCTTCATTGCCATTTCCATATTTATTTCTCCATCTCTTTTTCAAGGATCCCCATCGCAATCTTCTCCGGAGTGATCGGAAGTTCACGTACACGGACTCCTGCTGCATTATAGATTGCTTCTGCAAGTGCCGGACACGGGGTATCAATGACAAGCTCTCCAATGGATTTCGCTCCGAATGGGCCACTCTCCTCGTAACTGCTCTCAAAATCAACACGGATCTTACCGATATCCATTCTGCTCGGGATCTTGTACTGCATGAAGGAATTGTTGCGGATCTTTCCCTTATCTGTATACTGTACATCCTCAAACAGTGCCATTCCGATTCCCTGTGCGATACCGCCCTCGGTCTGCACCCGGGCAAGATTCGGGTTGATCGGTGTTCCACAGTCAACAACAGCAACATAATCAAGAACATCTATATTTCCTGTTTCTTTGTCTACTTCGACCTCGACCATTCCGACCATGAACGGCGGAGGGGACAGCGGTGAGGAATGCTGTTTCACTACCTGCAGTTCTATATTGTTAAAGAAAGTACTCTTAAGCCCAATTTCCTCGAGAGAAACTTTTTTATTCTCATCCTCGGTACAGAATACATAAGAGCCGTCAAAATCAACGTTCTCCTGCTCTGTCTGCAGCATTTCTGCTCCGAGTTCACAGATTTTTTTGCGGAGCTCCTGGCAGGCTTTTACGACTGCCATACCGGTTGTATAGGTTGTTGCAGATGCATAGGAACCTGAGTCATATGGAGAAATATCAGTATCTACACTGAATACTACGATATTTTCCATCGGAGTCTCCAGACAGTCTGCAGCAATCTGTGCCATGACAGTATCGCATCCAGTTCCCATGTCTGTACAGCCAAGTGCCAGAGTGTAGGAACCATCTTCATTCAGCTTGATGTCTGCACCGCCGACATCAACACCTGCAATAGAAGAACCCTGCATTGCCATCGCAACACCCAGACCGCGTACTTTGCCATTGCCCATATCCTGAGAAAGTGATCTGGAATCCCAGTTCATCATTTCCTTTGCTCTTGCCATACAGCGATCCATTGCACAGCTCTGTGCATATGGGACATCTGGATATCCCGGAAGCGGACCGCCCTCTACCGGCATGTTCAGTTCTTTCATCCTGGCCGGATCCATTCCCATCTTGTGTGCCAGTTCATTGACCGCAGATTCAACCGCAAAAATACCCTGCGTTGCTCCATATCCACGGTAAGCTCCTGCTGCCTGCACATTCGTATAAACGACATCAAAGCAAAAACGATATGCTTCGGTATGTCGGTAAAGTCCAATGGATTTGTGACCACTTAATCCTACGGTTGTAGAACTGTGTTCTCCATACGCACCGGTATTTGACAATGTATAGACATCCAGTGCACGGATGATACCGTTCTCATCTGCACCTGCACGGACAGTGATCTCCATCTCGTGACGCGGTGTAGAGCAGATCATCGATTCATATCTGGAATAGATCATCTTGGACGGACAGCCTGTCTTCCAGGTTACAAATGCCGGGTAGATTTCGCTGACAGAGGTCTGTTTCGCGCCAAAACCACCACCGATCCTTGGTTTGATGACACGGACTTTGGAAGCCGGGATATCCAGTGCACGGCCTACGATCCTTCTGATATGGAAAGGAATCTGTGTAGAAGAAAGTACGATCAGACGTCCAAAATGATCCATATAACATGCTGTACGGAAAGTTTCCATCATAGCCTGCTGGTTTGCTTTGGTGTGGTAAGTATGTTCTACGGTATATTTACATTCGCTTAAAACTTTGTCGACATCACCCTGCTCTTCCATCGCTGTCGCGCATAAGTTTCTCTTATTGTCGCCGCCAAGCGGGATCTTGAGTTTCCAGTCTTCCTCCGGGTGCACCAGGATCGGATTGTCTTTCGCTGTGTGGATGTCGAGAACCGGTGTTTCCACCTGATATTTGACCTTGATCCTCTTAAGTGCCAGATCAACTGCCGCCTCTGTCTCACCTGCAACGATCGCAACGGCATCTCCGACAAAACGTACATGACGGTCAAGGATCAGTCTGTCATCCGGACTCATCTCCGGTGCAGTCTGTCCGGCAAGGGTAAAACGTTTCTGCGGAACATCTTCATAGGTAAAAACGCACACGATACCAGGAACTTTCTTTGCTGTATCCGTCTTGATCGTGTCGACCCATGCATTGGCATGAGGGCTTCGCAGGACTTTGACGATCAGGGAATCTTTCGGTGCCAGGTCGTCCGTGTACACAGGCTTTCCTGTTACCAGTGCCATGGCATCTGTTTTCTGGACAGGTTGATTTACATATTTCATTTTATGCTTCCTCCTGTGTCTTCTTATAATTAAGGTATTTCAGGATGCTTGCGGTCTGGGAGACAAAACCGGAACATCTGCACAGATTTCCTGCAAGATATTCCTTGATCTGTTCTTCATCCGGTTCCTCGAGTTCACGGAGCATCGCGATCACATTCATGATAAATCCCGGATTGCAGAAGCCGCATTGTTCTGCACCTTCATTTGCAAGAAATGTTCCAAACTCCTCTGCCTCTTTCTGAAGTCCTTCCAATGTCACGATCTTCTTTCCATCGATCCTTGCAGCGAGCATGGAGCAGGAAAGGATTGGTTTCTCATCCATCAACACCGTACAGAGACCACAGTTTGCTGTCTCACATCCTCTCTTGACACTGTAACAGCCCTTTTCTCTCAGGAAATCGATCAAAAGCATTCCCGGATCGACTTCTTCCTGACGCTGTATTCCATTCAGCCAGAATTTAATGTTCATCCTTCATTCCTCCTGCCACTTCCCAGGCTCTTCTTGTCAGAACTTTTACAAGAAGGGTTCTGTATTCTTTGGATCCTCTCATGTTGCCGGTGGTCGGAACATGTTCTGCTGCATAGTCTGCAAATTTCTGAATTGCTTCTTTCTTTGCTTCTTCACTCTTCTGGTCAAAATTTTCAAGGATGTGTTCCTGATCCTCTACAACCATGGCACGGGCAGACCTTGCGCCGATCACTGTTCTCGCTTCGTTTCCGATCAGAGAAGCACAGCAGGTCAGTACCGGAAAGTCTGTCTTTGTATTTCTCTGGCTCATATAACAGACGCGGAGCGGCTGCTTCTTCACAATAATATTTACAAGGATATCGTTATCTTTCTTCCGATCCACAAACTCTGTCAGCGGGATTTTTCCTGCATTATAAAGTTCTACCCAGGTATCCATTCCAAGGAACATGGTCAGTACATCTGAGAAACCGTATCGTCCCCAGATACTGCCGCCGACAGTCGCACAGTTTCGGAACTGCACGCCAACAATGTGCCGGACACTTTCTTTCATGGCTCCCTGCGTATATTCATTCAGTCTCTTATCTATCTCAAGTTCTCTCAAAGTTGTCATGCATCCGATCACGAATTCCTCATCCGTTTCCTGAATGCCATCAAGTCCAAGTCCGGAAAGATCAATGGCTGTGGAAATATTTCGATTTCCCATCTTAAGCCATACCATTCCGCCAAGCACGATCGCTGTTTTTTTCTGATTCAGCTCATATGCTTCCTCAATGCTGTTTACTTTCACATAGCTTTTAATCTTTAGCATCTGTGCATCGATTCCTTTCTTTCATCCAATTTTAAAGATATACGTTATTTAATTTTAGCAGAAAAGTTTCAAAATTTCCAGAGGGATCAATTTTTCTGTGAAACATGCATAAAAAAATCCCTTTCTGATCCGCAGTTTTACGGAGAACTACGGAAAAGAAAGAGATGATTGATTTTCATTTAGCGGTTGTTGATCGCAGTTACAAGTGCATCGATGGATGCACGGATGATATCCGGGTCAACGCCGGCTCCCCAGGAGAGAGTTCCGTCTGGTTTCTGGATTCCTACGTAAGCAATCGCTTTGGAGCTGGTGCTCTTCTCAAGCGCATGCTCCTGGTAGGTAACCAGTGTAAATTTCAGTTCGTAAGCTTTCTTCAGTGCGTTGCTGACTGCATCCAAGCGACCATTTCCGGCTGCCTCTGTTGTAACTGTCTTTCCATTGAAGCTGGAAGTTACCTGAGTAACGATTCCGCCGTCTTTCTGCTGGAAATGTACTTCACTGATGCTGTATGGGCTGCCCACATTTTCGAAAGTGGATTTGAACAGGTTAAAGATCTCATCCGGATGAAGTTCTTTGTGGCTGTGATCGGATACGGCTTTGGCTGCATAGCCCATAGCTTCACGCATCTTAGGCGGCAGGTTCAGACCGTACTTGGTCTCCAGGATATAGCCTACGCCGCCCTTTCCAGACTGGCTGTTGATACGGATGACATCTGCATCGTAGTTTCTTCCAACATCGGTCGGGTCGATCGGCAGATATGGAACTGTCCAGCGGCTCGGGTCTTTTTCCTCTCTCCAGTGCATTCCTTTAGCGATCGCATCCTGATGGGATCCGGAGAAAGCTGCGAATACAAGTGCACCGCTGTACGGGCTTCTCTCGTCAACTTTCATGCCTGTACACTCTTCGTATACTTCGCATACATGCGGCATATCGGAGAAGTCAAGCTTCGGATCTACGCCCTGGGAGAACATATTCATTGCAACAGTAACGATATCCACGTTTCCGGTACGCTCTCCATTTCCAAATAAGGTTCCCTCGATCCTGTCAGCGCCTGCCAGCAGACCCATCTCAGAATCTGCGACACCGCAGCCACGGTCATTGTGTGGATGAAGGGAAACAATAACGTTTTCACGGTATTTCATATTTTCGCACATGTATTCGATCTGGCTTGCATATACATGAGGCATGGAATGCTGTACGGTAACAGGCAGGTTGATGATCGCTTTGTTGTCTGCGGTCGGTTTCCATACATCCAGAACTGCGTTGCAGACTTCCAGCGCGTATTCCGGTTCTGTTCCTGTAAAGCTCTCCGGGCTGTATTCAAACTGGAAATTTCCTTCTGTCTGGTCAGCCAGTTCTTTGAGGAGTTTTGCTCCGTCTACAGCGATCTTCAGGATCTCTTCTTTGGATTTCTTGAATACCTGCTCGCGCTGTGCTACGGAAGTAGAGTTATATACGTGAACGATCGCTTTCGGTGCGCCCTTGACAGCCTCGAAAGTTTTGCGGATGATATGCTCTCTCGCCTGAGTCAGTACCTGGATGGTTACGTCATCCGGGATCAGGTTCTGTTCGATCAGAGTACGGATAAAGGTGTATTCTGTCTCAGATGCTGCCGGGAAGCCAACTTCAATTTCTTTGAAACCGATCTGAACGAGCAGTTTGAAGAATTCGATCTTCTGCTCCAGGCTCATCGGGATGACCAGTGCCTGGTTTCCATCACGAAGGTCAACACTGCACCAGATCGGGGCTTTGTCCACATATTCTTTCTCAGCCCATTTCATGCATCTCACTGGCGGCATAAAATACTGTCTCTGATATTTTGTTACGTTTTTCATGATCTTTCCTCCATTTGTAAAAAATTCTGTGCAAAAAAAAATCTCTCATCTCTACACACTACTGTAAGAGACGAAAGACAGTAACTCTCGCGGTACCACTCTTATTTATGAACGGTTTCATACACTCACGGGATACGGAATCATTGGATCCTTATATCCTCTCCATATAACGGTGGAAACCGTCTGCGTCTACTCTCCTTATCAGGATTTCGGACAGATGCTCAAAGGCGAGTTCCATGGATTCCTTCTGCTGCCTTACACCAGCCGACAGCTCTCTGCGCTCCGGTTTGCATGTACTATTCCTTATCATCGCATTTCATCATTTTGCTTTTTCTGATGTAGTAAGACTAACATGACATTGCATTCTTGTCAAGTATCAAATCAAAAATAAAGCTGTTGCAAATCATTTCTTTCCTTGCTATAATATTTTTCACCGGGGTATGGCGTAGCTTGGTAGCGCGCACGGCTGGGGGCCGTGAGGCCATGGGTTCAAATCCCATTACCCCGATTAAATGCTGTAAGATCAAGGGTTCCCGAACTTTGAATGTTTGTTCGGAAACCCTTTTTGTATTACTTTTTGATTACCTTTTGGTTACTTTAAATTCTGTAAATGTCTTTATTTGATTCTGATATTTCTTACATTGCTCCATCCGGAATACCAGTATTTACCGCCAACTTTTTTGTAGGTGCGGACTCTTACGTAGTATCTGCCTTTGCTCTTGAGACCCTTGATGGTGTAGTTTGTTCTGGTTGTATTTTTTACTTTTGCACCAGAGAATTTTGCATTTGTTGCATACTGGATCTGATATCCTGTGTTGCCTGATGTCTTTTTCCAGGTTGCCTGAAGTTCACCTTTGCGTGAGCTCTTGAGTGCAAAAAGAGTTGTTTTCTGCAGGTTGATGCGGAAGGTTGTTTTTCCGGAATAATTCTGGTAGTTTCCTTTTCCTGTGACAGTGATAGTGGCAGTTCCTACTGCGGTGTTATTTCTGTAGGATACTGTATAATATTTGCTGGAAAGTTTTTTGTTTCCTGCATAAACGGTTACGGATGGTTTCTGTGCTTTTCCGTTGTATGTAACAGCTGTTTTGGATGGTGTTACTTTGAAGGTGCCTTTCTTTACAGGGAGTTTCGGAATGCTCTTCGTTTCTTTATAATCGCAGGCAGTACAGGTGCGTTCCTGTTTTCCCTCTTTCTGTGTAGTTGCAGCTGTGACCGTCTTCCACTCACCCATCTTGTGTCCGGTTGCCTTGATAGTCTCTGTCTTGGTTGTTTTGCAGACACTGCAGGTGTAGGTCTTCACTCCATCTGTGGTGCAAGTTGCCTCTGTTGTTACTTTTCCTGCGTCCCAGCTGTGCTCGTGTACAGCAGCTGCTACTTTGATCATCTTGGTTGCACTTAAGCTGCTAAGTGCTGCAGTAATATCAGCATTTCCTGCCTGCACACCTGTAACCAGCCCCTTCGCATCTACAGTTGCCACAGATGTATTCGATGATTTCCATGATACGTTATTATCCAGAACTGACAGATTACAGCTTGAATTTGTTATATTCGCATAAAAATCAGCCTGCACACTGTTTGGTGCCTGAAGTTCTTCAAAATCTGACATTCCTACTGTGATATCAGAAGTCTGCGCCTCAATTGTCTGGGTGCAGTTTGAGATATCCGGTCCGAAACTTTCATCCAGGTTATTATCGTATTTATTATATTCACCGGAAGTAGTTGTTGAATATCTCGCATCTGGATTAATAAATGTAGCATATCCTACATACTGATTCGCCGGATCTATCATCTCTGTATAATGTCCGGTAACTGCATTATTATTCTGATTTACCCAGTCTTCCTTTTCCTCATACCACTGTTCAATTCCCGGAAGGAACTTGCGTGTATTGTTCCATGCCAGAACCTCTCCGTAACTTCTAATTCCGTTTGGTGAGTTCAACGTAAAACATCTCGTACCATTCGGTCTTGTATGTGCAAGCACAAGTGATGCTTCCGCCGCACGGATCCTTGCAATATATTCCAGATCCGATGACCACTTGATCGGCACATAATCAGATGAGGTCAGCTTCCTGCTCGAATTTCTCGGATCCGGCACTCCCTCTTCACATGCTTCCTTACGGATCGCATTCACCCTGTCAAGCGCAGCCTGCATGTCTGTGATATAACTGCCCTTTACCCCCAGCAAAGCACAGCCATCAGATGCAGTTGTTACATCTGTCGGCAGAATCGAATCAGAACTTCCCCAGTTGATATTTCCACCGGAAGCTCTTCCTTCTCCCACTGTCTCCATTTCAGAAGAAAAAAGCTCTTCATCCACATGATCCGCAAAATCAGCACCTCCCGCATCCGAAAATTCCTGCGGTACTTCTGCGCTGAATTCTTCCTGACTTTCCAGGTCCTCCATTTCCAGATCTGCCGTCTCCTCTTCATCCGCCGAGAATTCAACTACCGCTTCCTCACTCTCAGCATAGACTGGCAATGCCATACTTCCGGAAACCATTGTCACACTCATCAGCAATGCTACAAGCTTCTTTTTCATTTCTGTTCCTCCTGGTTCCTGCTTTTGTATTTTTCTTATGTTTTCACATAATTTTCACATTTTATTTTACCTTATTTTTCTTTTTTCGTAAAGAGAAAGTCCAAAAAGAGCACCACCCCGGATGCTCTTTTTTCCAACAACACAATCCTTTTCCCAGCCACTTCTTCCGTACCTCGTTTATTCTACGGGAATCGTATTTCTGATAACGTCTGTGTGACTATATCCATCATACCGTATTTTTTGATTCAAAAAAGTGACTGCCGCTGCTCTGTTTTCCCTGTCCAGAAAAACTTTTGCTTCCCTGCCTGTAATTTCTACGTTAGAAGTCTCTGCTATGATCCCCTGAAAACTGTAACGCAGCGTTTCTTTTTCATGAATACTGTAATTTCCCAATGGAATCCCATGAAATGTATAACTTAATATTGCATATCCGCCCTGACGTTCATAATTTCTGTCCTGAAATTCCACATAATCCTCATATCTGTGAAACATTCCCTTCTGGTCTGTACCACTTATCTCAAAACGAAATACCGGATTTCCATGTGCCCAAATGATATCCTGCTCCCGGATCTTTTTTGTCACAGTGATCTCTCCACAAGGAAGACGAACCAAAGTATTCTCTGCTTCCAGAACGGTATCCTGAAAATCCTCTTCCAGAATATTGATATCTTCCTTCCAGTTCCCTTCATATCCTTCTGGCGGCTGTATCTCGATCAGTCTGAATTTTCCCTCATTCGTCGTATCATAACGCAGTTTTTCCGTCGTTACATATAGCTTTGTATCATCTATATACGCCAGGTTCTGTCCTGTCTGCTCATATCCCTGCTTTGTTTTATCCCACTGATACACTTCAAAAACTGCACCCGGAAGGATCTTTTCGTGATCCTGTGCATCTGTTTTTCGAATACTGCAGTCTGATTCAATAACCCCGCGTACCCAGGATATATTTGTTTGCTGTTCATCAACTTTCAGTGAAGATTCCAGCTTTCTCTCTGCCTGATTTGCTATATGATAGTAAATCCCTTCTTCATAATGTCCATGGCCGACTATGGTTTTTGCGGATTTTATCCCCACGTGGATCCTGAAATAATATGTTACATCATTGCAGGATTCGTCCGTGTTCAGGAAACTGCTTTTTGCCACAAACCTTACTGTATTCTGTGTTTCTGAAATATCAAACTGTCTGGTAACATCATTTCCAAGCGCAGTCATAACTGTCGCACTTTTGTATTCCAGGCAGGAATCCAGGCTGTCTGTAACTTCAAATTTATTATAATTTCCCGGAAGTACATTCTGTGAGATCACATAGTCAAATTCCCCATTTTCCGGAATATTATACGGAGTCTCCACTGCCACGTCAGACTTCTCTTCATGGCAGGTCATTTCTTCATAAAGGCTTCCTGTATCGCCAACTTTTTTCTCTGGTGCACTATTTGGTTCATATGTTCCAACAGTCTGCGCACCTGATATAAAAAATGCTGAATATGGAGAAGTTGCATTCAGACCTGCTGCCCCGGAAAGCCAGTTTACAGTAAAAACTCCGCCAAAATCCACGTGGCACCATCCTTTAACGTCCCTTGCCTCTGTAGACACTCCTTCCGGTGCACGGACTTCTGTATACTGCGTACCTGAACTGCTTGTTCCTGTTGTCGCTTTCAGATGGTCATATCCACTTCGGATATACATTCCATCTACGCCCCATCCATCATAAACACGAAATCCCTGACCGCCATCAAGATCCATCATTGTCACATGCCCTTTGGGATAGATCTGATTTCCTGTGCTATTGTCAAAAAATTCAAATTTAAAACGTACGGCTCCTACAGAAATTGTCGAAAATGCGATCCGATTATTATAAAACAAAATGCATGGAGTGATCACAGTATTATCAACACCAATATGCCTATTGCTTACCGTTCCCCACTCCGTTGCTGTGATCTTCAGGTCCACAATTTTGCCCCGGTATTCTCCTACATTTGTATATCTGACAGAGATTTTTCCCTTCTGAGAAGCATTCTGGATACTGCACGCAGAAAAAGTATTTTTGTAGTTTGGGCCATATACACTGTTTTCTGACCACCCGAACTGACCATCTAGCTTACCCGGAAGATCTGAAGATGCTCCCTGCACAGATGTAAGCTTCGTGACTCCCTTTCGGAAAGCATACGTAAATGCATATTCCGGATTCATTTTGTAATCTGCCGATACAGATTTCACGGTAACCGCTCTGGCTGATGCCCTCGCTGCTGCCGCTTCCTCTTCGCCATCTGTGAAAATTTCTGCTTCCTCCGTCTCATCTGTCTGGATCTCTTGAAATTCTGCCCGCAGGGTCACAGTGCTTTCCGGCATAAAAAATTCATACCGCTGGTCTTCTCCCAGAGTTACAGGAATACTCCCACCTTTATATTCTGCTGTCACTCCGGTACATTCATAGCCTTCAAATGAATAGATATAAAATCCCACAGCCTCTCCTGCTGCAAAAAAATATTCCTGTTCCTGCTCAGTTTCAAACACGACAGTTCCATGCTCTGCTTCCGTTATCACCTCAAAACGCCCTGTCTCCGCTTCCTGCCCAAAATCCATCTCCGGCATATCCGCCAGATCATCCGGAGCATCTTCCGAAAAATCTTTCTCTTCTTCCCATTCAGATGAAGGTACTTCTTCTTTTTCATCCTGAAATTCTTCCTGCATTCCTTCTGGAAATGAGACATCTGAGGCAGCCGAGATCCCTGTCACAGCAGAGACAGCAAAAAATGCTGCCCAAACACCTGCTATCATTCTTTTTTTCATGTCCTTCTGCCCCCTTTCCATGCTTTAACTACAAAGACTATGCTGCCGGAGCACAGAAGAAGTACAAGCAGGATTTCTATTCCTGAACGGTCCCCTGTTTTGACATGGGCCGTCTTTTTGCCGCCGGTATCTTTTGCCAGGACTGATCCGCCAGGAGAATTCCCTTTATTTCCAGATCCTCCCGAAGTATCTGTGGATGCCTCTTTTTCCTTCTCATTGACCGTAAAGATCCAGGTCACATTCGTCGTTTTCCGTGCCATGCGGTTATCCCACTCTGCCGGGATCTCCAGCCGGAATTTCATGCTTCCTTTCTGTCCGGACGCCAAAGTTCCAAGTGATCTGTTCTCTGCAAGTGCTGTCGAATCCAGAGTCCCTTGGTATATAGTCTCATTTCCCATTGCTACAATGAGCTTCACATCTTTAAGCATCGCAAGCTGTTCTTTTGTCCTGCCTTCGGTACTTGTCCGAAACAGGATCTCAGCTGTACTGTCCGTGGTATTGGATACTGTGATCGTATCCGTGAGCACATCTCCCGGCATCGCCGTACCAAGATTTGTAAAAAAATCTCCCGGTACTGACAGGAGCTTGTGCGCCTTTCCATTAAATTCCACTGCCAGCTTCGTCTGCGGCTTCTTGCAGGTCATTGCTCCGTCTTCTTCATGGACACACTGCCGGATCAGCTGATTTCCCCATGGAGACATCGCACTGAAATCCGGGGTGAAATTTGCCGCCTGAATCGCCTCTGCCTGAATCGTCAGTCCCAGTTTCTGAAGTTCATGCTCCTTTTCCCAGGATGCCGGAATATGTACACTCTGAAACAGATCGACTGCCTCTTTTCTCTTTAGGATACTGGTATAATAATAGTACTCTCCACGTTTGATCCATTTGGAAGAAAAACCGGAAAGTTTCGTATCGTCCAGACCTTCCAGTTCCTTCTGGTCATTTGCATACACGATCCTGGCCCGCACCCAGCACGGAAGAGCGCGGTTTGTGATCCTTGGGATCTTGGACACTACTGCACCGGGAAGGACTTCTCCTTTGTTGCTGTAAGGGACTTCCTTTGTTCCCTTCTTTTCGAATTCCTCCACACTGATCTTGATATCTCCCACAGAGATATGGTTTACAACCTGCAAAGTGTCCGAAAAATACCCATACACACCAGCTGTTCCCAGAATGCCCAAAGAGAGAAGCCCTGCCGCAATCTTCGTTCTTTTTCTCATAGCTATCCCATCCTTTAAGTCCGATAAAATTCCCAGGCACTTCTGTAATCCTCAAATCCGGCAGCCTGCACAGACTCCTCATAGACCTGTACTTCAAATGCATCGATCTGATCCAGATATGTCTTTTCGAGTTTTGAAGAGTCTACAGAAATTCCTGAAAAGAGAGGTGTTGTCTTCTCTCCTTCCCGGAGGATTTTTTTGTAATAATAAAATCCGTCGTCTGCTTCCACCCAGTTTGTGCGATCCAGTTGTTTCAGAGTCACGGCTCTGGCTATGTCATAATTGGAATACCCAATGGATACTCTCACATAGCAGTCTACCAGGGATTTTTCTCCCTGCACGCTTCCATTTGCGACCCACACTGTCTTGGAAAATTCGGAATCTCCATCTCCAGGCAACGGAGATGGCGTGGGAAATTCTTCCTCGATCGTTGTCGTATTCTTCCCCACACCGATCACATTTACTGCCTGGTCATAAGAAGTCAGATATGCATTCGTACCGCCGATCCCAAGAATAAAACCCAGCATTGCTGCACCTGCCCAAGCCCGTTTCTTCCTGTTTTTCATGCATTACTACCTGCTTTCTTTTTGTGTGTCCTGTTACGGTGTGACCTGACCTTCCTGGTCTTTGTTCTGATTTACATATTTCTCATATGCAGTCTTGGCCTGATCGATCACACTTCCGGAATCACCGCCTGTGTAGGATGCCTGGATCGCATAAGCTCTGACCGGGATCGTCAGATCCTGCTCATCGAGCTGTCCTTCGATGATGTTCAGGAATTTTACGGAGTCGAACAATGCACTTGTCGTCTGCTCCGGTTTCAGGATCTCATTATATGCGTAAACGTATACCTGATTATCTCCATTTTTCTTAGAGCTCAGTTTTGTCCAGCCTGTCGGTGTCTGGAATGAAAAAAGTTCCTGTTCTCTCTTCGTCATTCTACTTCCATCTTCCGCAGCCGCTTCCACATTCGCTGTCGGAACCGAAACCTCCAGATAAACAAACGCATCATTCACTCCCGTATTCTTGATCTGCGGGTCTTTCTTGATCTCTTTGCCCGGCTCGATCTTTGTCTCTTCTTCCGCTTTGAAGCCCGGTTCATCCAGTTTGATAGAAACTTTACCTACCGTAAACTGATTGTCCTTCTTATCAAAATCTGTCAGATAGGCAGATACACCGCCGATAGATGCCAGACACAAAACTCCTGCTACAAATCCTGCTTTTTTGAGATTTCTTTTTTTGTTTGTTTTCATATTTTTTTCTGCGCTTTCTTTCGCGCTCTCCTTTCTGTCAGTTCATTGTGAACCATAAAAATCAACTCCTGAGCGATCATCAGGATCAATATGGCAAAAATTGTTCTTCGCTTCATAAAAGCTGCCAGATATCCGAGAAACGGTATCGTAAATATTACCGTTCCGAGCACCTGCTCTGTACTTACCGGTGCCAGGTCTTCCCCGTCATTCGCATCACCCTTTGTGATCAGCGTGCTACCTTCTTTGCGTACAACACGATGTGTTACAAAGCTATCGTTCAGACTGTATGTGATGATATCTCCGATCTTTGGATCTTTCCTATTTGTATCTGTAAATACAAGTCCTCCCGTCCTGATCTTTGGTTCCATGGAACCGGACAGCACCATATCTACAGAAATTCCGATCCGGGGAAGTATCAGCAACAGCAGACCTGCAAGTCCGAGCACCGCGAAAAAAAGCCGTCCTGCTTTTTCTGCTGTTTTCATAAATCCTGCCTTTCTTTTTATGTAGGATATTTTATTGATTTTACGGCGGAGGCCTGCTCCGCAAAAGTCCCGTCATAGAGTACGCCCCTTTGCAGTTAAAATTAAAAAATAATAAAAATGGAATTCTAAAGATCCTCTTCAGAAGAAGAGTCCGTGGCAGAGATGTCTGCCGTTGTTTCAGATGGTCTTATCATACGCTGTGAGCCAAAGAAAGTCAACCAGATTCGTTCCCCCTGTTTCGACAGCCAAAAGTCAGAAAACATCAAAAAAAGACGCACCCTGACGGGTGCGCCTTAAAATTTCCTTAGTTATTGATGAGTTTATCCTCGCCGTTCCAGCTGTACAGTTTACGGATCTCCTCGCCGACTTTTTCTGACGGATGCTCGGAAGCCAGTTTTCTCATTGCTTTGAAATGAACCTGTTTTCCAGCGTCAGACATATCAAGCAGGAATTCTTTTGCGAATGTACCATCCTGAATGTCTGTCAGGATCTGTTTCATAGCTTTCTTTGTTTCTGCTGTAACGATCTTCGGTCCTGTGATGTAATCGCCATATTCAGCAGTGTTGGAGATAGAGTATCTCATTCCTGCGAATCCTGACTGATAGATCAGGTCAACGATCAGTTTCATCTCATGGATACATTCGAAGTATGCATTTCTCGGGTCATATCCAGCTTCGCAAAGTGTTTCGAAACCAGCCTGCATAAGTGCAACAACACCACCACAGAGAACTGCCTGCTCACCGAACAGGTCTGTTTCTGTTTCTGTACGGAATGTAGTCTCAAGAAGACCAGCTCTTGCTCCGCCGATTGCAAGACCATAAGCAAGTGCTTTGTCAAGTGCTTTACCTGTATAATCCTGCTCAACAGCTACCAGACAAGGAGTTCCTTTACCTGCCTGATATTCGCTTCTTACTGTATGTCCTGGTGCCTTAGGTGCGATCATGAACGATACATCCGAAATGAATGTTGAAACCATGAGCGAACATCAGCATGTTGCCTTCTTCAAGGTTCGGCTCGATATCTTCTTTGTAAAGTTTAGCCTGTTTTTCATCATTGATCAGGATCATGATGATATCAGCCTGTTTTGCTGCTTCTGCTGCTGTATATACTTTAAAGCCCTGCTCCTCGGCTTTCTTCCAGGACTTGCTTCCCTCATACAGACCAACAATGACATTGCAGCCTGATTCCTTTAAGTTCAGTGCATGTGCATGTCCCTGGCTACCGTAGCCGATAATCGCAATGGTCTTACCATCCAGTAATCCTAAATTACAGTCTTCCTGGTAAAAAATCCTGTTTGCCATCTTTGTTTCCTCCTAAGCTATTTGTAAAATTTTTTCATAATTTATCGTTAAGGGCCGCTACCCTTAGCAAACATAATTGTTATGTAAAATCCTTATAAGAATTTTACGTCACTGGCACCTCTGGAAAGTCCGGTAATACCAGTTCTTGCAAGTTCAAGGATCTCATATTCTCCCAGAAGGTCGATCAGGGCACTTAACTTGCTCTTGCTTCCTGTCATCTCAATGACGAGGGAAGTCTTGCCGACATCAATGACATTGGCACGGAAAATATTTGCGATGGAAATGATCCCCTCTCTCTGATCCGGTCTGGCTGCGACCTTCACAAGGACCAGTTCTCTGCTCACACTGTTGTCCGGCTCCAGAACCTTGATGTCTCTTACATCTACCAGCTTGGCAAGCTGTTTGGTGATCTGTTCCAGAATCATGGAATCTCCACTGCATACAACTGTCATTCTGGAATAACGCTCATCTGCAGTCACACCAACTGTCAGGCTGTCAATATTGTAACCGCGTCGGCTGAAAAGTCCGGAGATCCGGCTCAATACACCTGCGGTGTTATCTACTAACAGGGACAAAATTCTCTTTTGCATAACCCACCTGCTTTCATCACTTTAACCTTGTAAACAATTCCATTGTAAAATTGTTTGCATGTTTTACATTATAACAACATTAGCCCGTTTGTCAACGTCAAATTTTGCTGTATTTGTATATCTATGCATATATTTCGTGGTTTTTCTTACCTTTTTTGTATTTTATACAAGATATTTTTTGCGAAGAGAGTCGACTGACTTTGGAGTCATGTAGAGAGCCCTCTTCAAAAACATTTCTTCGGAACCATAATCTTGTCTGATCGCGTCAAAAACCGCCTCCAGATATTCTTCCTTGACACGGTACAGTGCCTTGATCTTGTCCATCACTTCATTGTCCACGATCATCTTGGTTTCCAGAAGCCGGATCATATGCTGCAGGTCTTCCTCCAGGCAGCGGTTGGTACGGAGATAGTCCTCCATGATCGTCTCCATCGGTACCCCGAGCGCATAGAGAAGAAGTGCCGTTCCAACGCCGACCCTGTCTTTACCCATGCTGCAGTGCCACAGGACGGCACCCTCTTCCTGCTGCAGGATGACATCCAGAAAACGGGCATACTGTTTGACCGAAAAATCATCCCGCACAAAAGAAACATACTGTTTCTGCATGAACTCATCGATCGGCTGGTCAAATTTCAGAAGCATTTCCAGCAGATTTCCGGAACGGGTAATGCCAAGAGTTTCTTCATCCACGATTGAGATCTCATGGTACTCCACTCCCTCAAGAACGGTATCCGGTTTTTCCAGGACTTCCATTCTGGTACGAAAATCGACAACCGTCGACAGATGATACTCATCGAGGAGCGTATCCTGGTCCTGAAGAGACATATGATACAGATTACCGCTCCTCAGAAGCCTGCGCGGAAGGATATGTCTTCCATCCTTCGTGGCAAGCGCTCCGAGATCGCGGGTATTCGGAAGGCTCTGGAGCGGAATCCTCGCACCCTTCGGAAAACCTGTTGCAAGTTTCGGATTCAGGACTTTGAGAAGCTGGATGCAGTCTCTGATCTCTTTGTCCGTCATCTCAAATTCATAGCGTTTTTTTCGCCGGGTGATGATCACAAGAGAGCTGGTGCTGAACTGCTTCTGCCGCCCACCTTCCACACCTTCTCTTCGCATATACGCCCACAAAATGTCCTTACATGGCAGATAATTGATCAGCATTCTTTTTGCGAAGATAAGATTGCCGTCTTCAATTCTTATTTTTCCATATTTCATAACTTTTTCTCCTGCCTTCTCAGATCAGACCGAGTTTTGTGAGACCGTTCCGGATTCCATAGTGGAACATGTCTGTGGTCACATAGTCTGCCAGTTCACGGATCTTCTGGGAACCATTTCCCATAGCTACCTTTGTCGCCGCATATTCAAACATGGACAGGTCATTGTTGCTGTCCCCAAAGACTACTGTGTTTTCCCACGGAATGTCAAAGATACGGCAGACTGCAGCGATTCCGACAGCCTTATTACAGCCCTTCGGAACCAGCTCGATCGTCGTTCCCACAAACGCATTGTTCTCATGGCGGATCACGTCATAATACTGTGACAGCTCCTGGCATGCCTGTTTGTCGTTGCAGCCCTCTGTCATCTTGGCACTGATCTTATTGATGTGCATGCTGTCCTCATAGCCGCGGATCGGCCGCCATTTCGGTCCAAGAGCCTCTGTGATCAGGTCGCGGTACCAGTTGACTTCATTCGTATACTCATCCTTGTCATAGTACATGAAATCTGCACCTTCCATGACCGGGATCAGACCATATTTACGCAGAGTTTCTACGGAAAGTTTCGCCACTTCCACCGGCATTTCCTTGTTATAAAGTCTCTGTCCGTCTTTTTCAATGGTCGCGCCGCATGCGCTGATCATACCGGTAAACGGAATCTGTTCCAGATAACCCGGGACAAAAGCCCTGCTTCTTCCGGTGCACAGCCACGCCTCATGTCCGTTTTCCCTCAATTTGCGGATTGCCTCTACCGCACTGTCCGGAACTCCTTTTTCAATATCGCAGATTGTACCGTCTGCATCAAAAAAAACTGCTTTTTTGTCTGTATTCATTCTCTTTCCCTCTTCTTATGCCTGTTTATGCCAAAAATTCCCTTGCTGCCTTAACAAAATATTCTGTGTCCCTCACCCCTGCTGTCTCATACGGAGAATGCATGGAAAGCTGCGGCAGACCGATATCCACCGTGTTCATCGGGACCTGCGTGTTGGAGATATTTCCAAGCGTGGAACCGCCCGGAATGTCAGAACGGTTGACAAATGTCTGCCACGGAACACCTGCCCTGTCGCAGAGATCTTTGAACACAGCCGCTGACACTGCATCTGTGCAGTATTTCTGGTTTGCATTGTATTTGATCACGATTCCTTTATTCAGAAGCGGATGATTGACCGGGTCTGCCTTATCTGTATAATTCGGATGGAGCGCATGGGCATTGTCTGCGGAGATCATGAAGCTGTCCGCAAGTGTCATCAGATATTCCTCGTAGGTTCTTCCAAGTCCACTGTTGATGCGGAGAAGCGTATCTTTGAGGAAGGTAGATGCCGCCCCCTGCTTCGTGCCGCTTCCGACTTCCTCATTGTCAAGGACGCAGTGAACTGCAATGCATTCCTGCTTCTGTGCGCTCATAAAGCCCTTCAGAGACGCAAAAGCACACTGCAGGTCATCCAGTCTGCCACTGGATGCGAATTCGTTCTCTGCGCCCCATATGGAGCCTTCCATGCGGTTGTACAGAAAGAGATCATGACTCAGGATATCTTTTTCTTCTATACCAAGCTGTGCACTGAGAAGTTTCTGCAGGGATACCTCAGATCCTCCCATACTGAATAACGGCAGCACATCTTTCTGCGGATTATAGGAAACGCCGCTGTTCGCCTCCCGGTTCATATGGATCGCAAGGTTCGGGATCATCACGAGGTCCCTGTCAAAATTGATCAGTTTTTCTTCTAACTTTCCGTCTTTTCGCACGATCACTCTTCCGGCAATGGACAGCGGACGGTCAAACCACGGTGCCATCAGCATCCCGCCGTACTTCTCGACATTCAGTTTCACGTAAGTCTTCTCTACAACGATCTCCGGGTTTTCTTTGATCTTAAAAGACGGCGAATCACTGTGGCTGGCGATGATATGAAACTTCCAGGATTCCCTCTCCGGTATGGTAAAAGCGATCAGAGCAGAATGATTTCGCGTCACCACATATTTTCCGCCTGGGGTAAGCTTCCAGTGTTCCTTCTCCGAAAGCACCTGGAATCCATCTTCCATCAGTCTCGTCTGCATTTCTTCTACAGCGTGGAATGCCGTAGGGCTTTTTTTGATAAAAGCAAGCAGTTCTTTTGTTGTTTCATAATACATAATCAGCCACTCCTCATCTGTTGTTTATTCTGCACTTGATTATACGTTATTATCTTCTTTCTGGCAATGCCAATCTCGCCGGAGGATTTCATGGCATGCAAAAACAGGGTGCCATTTCGACACCCTGCTGCCAGTTTTTCATGATAATTTTTTATAAAGCTGTGATCCTGCGGATCGCCTCTAAGGTATTTTCGTAGGTTCCGAAGGCGGTCAGGCGGAAAAAGCCTTCTCCGTGTGCACCAAATCCTGATCCCGGTGTACCGACAACGTGTGCTGTTTCCAGAAGATAGTCAAAGAAATCCCAGGAACTCATATTGTTCGGTGTTTTGAGCCAGATATATGGAGCGTTCACGCCGCCGGATACAGAATAGCCTGCTTCTTTCAGACCGTTGTAGATCGTATGGGCATTTCTCATATAGTAGGCAACCTGCTCTTTTAACTGTGCTTTTCCTTCTGGAGAATAAACAGCTTCGCCTGCCCGCTGTACGATATATGGAGCACCATTGAATTTGGTTCCGTGACGTCTTGCCCAGAGATCATGAAGGGCAACACCTTCGCGGACAAGGTCTTTCGGGACAACGGTGAATCCAAGACGGACACCGGTAAATCCTGCATTCTTGGAAAAGCTTCTCAGCTCGATCGCACAGGTACGTGCACCTTCACACTCGTAAATGCTGTGCGGCACATCTTCCTCTGTGATGTATGCCTCGTAAGCGGCGTCGTAGATGATCACTGCACCGTTCTTGTTTGCGTAGTCTACCCACTCCTGAAGTTTGTCCTTTGTGATCGCTGCACCACTTGGGTTGTTCGGGAAGCAGAGATAGATCAGATCCGGTGTCTCTACCGGAAGTTCCGGCAGGAATCCATTGGATTCCAGACACGGCATGTAGATCACTCCATCAAAATTTTCGTTTTTCTTGTTGTATTCACCGGTACGTCCTGCCATTACGTTTGTGTCTACGTAAACAGGATAAACCGGGTCGCAGACTGCTACTTTGTTGTCTGTGCCAAAGATCTCCTGGATGTTTCCGGAGTCACTCTTTGCTCCGTCGGAAACAAAGATCTCATCTGCACTGATCTGGCATCCGCGTGCCTCGTAATCATTTTTTGCGATCGCGCTTCTTAAGAATTCATATCCAAGATCCGGTGCATAGCCGTGGAAAGTTTCGGCATTTGCCATCTCATCGACAGATTTGTGAAGTGCATCAATGATCGCCGGTGCAAGCGGCTGTGTGACATCACCGATTCCAAGACGTACGATCTGTACATCCGGATTCGCTTCCTGATAAGCTGCTACTTTTTTGGCAATCGTGGAAAAAAGATAGCTTCCCGGCAGTTTCAGATAATTTTTATTTACTGTTACCATAATAATTTCTCCTCATCTCTATGTTTGCGCTTCTCTATTGAAGCATTATTGATTTTTTCTTTTCTCCACTTCTTTTACAAGTGCTTCACGGACTGCATCCGGGCTTGCCTTGCCTTTGAGTTCTCTCATCATCTTACCGACGAAGAATCCGAATACTTTTTCTTTACCGCCAAGAAGTTCTGCGAGCGGTCCAGGGTTCTCATCCATGATCTTCTGTAAGGTGTCGTTAAGAAGTCCTGTGTCTTCTACGATCTTGAGACCATGTTCTTCGATGTAGGATACTGATTCGATGTCCTCGTCAAAGACTTTTTCGAAGACTTTCTTTGCATTCTGTGCGCTGACTTCTTTTTTCTCCACCATCTGGATCAGGTCGGCGAGATGTTTCGGTGTAAAGGAAACTTTTTCCACGTCAAGGCCTTTGTCTTTGGTCAGACGGAGAACTTCACCCATGAACCAGTTGGCTGCTTTCTTCGGGCTGCCGCAGAGGTTTGCAACTTCCTCAAAAAGCTTAGAAAGGTGTCTGGACTCGGTAAGGATTCCTGCATCATATGCCGGAAGTTCAAATTTCTCCTGATAACGAAGCTGTTTTTCCTCGCGGAGTTCCGGCTGGGAAGTACGGATCTCATCGATCCATGCATCGGAAATATGGATCGGCGGAAGATCCGGGTCCGGGAAGTAACGGTAATCTTTGGCATCCTCTTTGGAACGCATGGCGTGGGAAGATTCTTTGTTGTCATCCCAGCGGCGGGTTTCCTGGACAACGGCTCTGCCTTCTTCGATCAGCTCGATCTGACGTTCTCTCTCACCCTCGATAGCTCTCGCGATCGCCTTGAAGGAGTTCAGGTTCTTCATCTCGGTCCTTGTTCCGAATGTCTCACTGCCGACTTCACGGACAGACAGGTTGACGTCGGCACGCATGGAGCCTTCCTGTAATTTACAGTCAGATACACCGAGATACTGCATCATGCAGCGAAGTTTTTCGAGGTATGCGATAACTTCCTCAGAGCTTCTCATATCCGGCTCGGATACGATCTCGATCAGCGGCACACCGCTTCGGTTATAGTCTACCAGAGAGCAGTCTTCCCATTCATCATGGATCAGCTTTCCGGCATCTTCTTCCATATGCATTTCGTGGATACGGATCTTTTTCTTTCCGGCAGAAGTTTCGATCTCTACCCATCCATCGTGGCAGATCGGCAGGTAAAGCTGTGAGATCTGGTAGTTCTGCGGGTTATCCGGGTAAAAATAGTTCTTTCTGTCGAATTTGCAGTACTGGTTGATCTGGCAGTTTGCCGCGATACCGGCTTTGAGTGCAAATTCTACGACCTTCTTATTCAGTACCGGCAGAGAACCCGGCATACCGGTGCAGACTGGGCAGGTATGTGTATTTGGTGCTCCACCAAACTCTGTAGAGCATCCACAGAATATCTTTGTTTTTGTTGCAAGTTCTACATGGACTTCAAGACCAATGACGGTTTCATACTGTTTCATGCCTCTTTGCCTCCTTTCAGAGGAGTCGGGAATGCCCCTCTTTCTGCTTCATAAGCAGCCGCTGCACGGAGGATCTTGTGTTCTCCGAAGCAGTTTCCGATCATCTGGATACCGATCGGCATGCCTGCCTTGTCCTGTCCGCACGGAACGGTGATTCCTGGCAGACCGCAGAGGTTGACGGCAACGGTATAGATATCGCCAAGATACATGGCAAGCGGGTCCTTGAGGCTTTCTCCGATCTTTGGTGCTGTGTACGGAGCAGCCGGCGCAAGGATCACATCGTATTTATCAAAAGCACGGTCAAATTCCTGTTTGATCAGGGCTTTGGTACGAAGTGCTTTCAGGTAATAGGCATCGTAATAACCGGAACTTAAAACGAAGGAACCAAGCATGATACGACGTTTGACTTCCTCACCGAATCCTTCTGTTCTGGTCTTTTTGTACATATCGTGAAGTCCCTCGTACTCTGCTGCACGATAGCCGTATTTTACACCATCGAAACGTTCCAGGTTGGAGCTGGCCTCCGCACTGGCGATGATATAATAGGCAGGTATCATATATTCCATTGTCTCTACGGAGAAAAATTCTACGATCGCGCCCTGTGAGGTGAGGACTTTGAGAGTCTCCATAAAAGCATCTTTGACTTCCGGATCAAGACCTTTGGCGAGGAATTCTTTCGGCACGCCGAACTTCATTCCGAGAAGTTTCTTCTCCTCAATGCTCTTTGAGAAATCAAGGTCTTTGCGGTCGAGGGAAGTGCTGTCTTTCGGGTCATGTCCTGCGATCACTTCAAGAAGTGCGGCACAGTCTGCCACGTCTTTTCCGACCGGTCCGATCTGGTCAAGAGAGGAAGCATAGGCTACCAGTCCATAACGGGATACGGTTCCGTAAGTCGGTTTGATTCCGGTCACACCGCAGAAAGAACTTGGCTGACGGATAGAACCGCCGGTGTCAGAACCTAAAGCCATAAAGGCTTCTCCTGCTGCTACTGCCGCACAGGAACCACCGGAAGAACCTCCCGGAACGTGTTCCAGATTCCACGGGTTTCTTGTCACACCGTAAGCAGAAGTTTCTGTGGTACTTCCCATGGCGAACTCGTCCATGTTGGTCTTTCCGATCACGATCATTCCGGCTTTTTCCAGACGGTCGATGACTTCTGCATTATACTGTGGTACGAAGTTCTCTAATATTTTTGATGCGCAGGTTGTTTTTTTGCCTTTGATGCAAATGTTGTCTTTGACTGCGATCGGCACTCCGGCAAGCGGTCCGGTGTAAATGCCGTCCATGATTCCTTTTTCGACTTCTTTTGCTCTTGCAAGGGCATCTTTCTTATAAAGATCAAGATATGCGTGTACTTTGCCCTCTTTTTTCTCTATCTGATCAAAAACCTCTTTGACACCGTCTGCTACTTTGACCTGACGCTGTCTGATCTTTTTTGACAGCTCCAGGGCTGTCATCGTCTGCAGTTCCATCCTCATTCTCCTATCCTATGGTCTTCGGTACCTGATACTGTCCTTCTTTTTCCTTTGGTGCGTTTGCAAGCATTGCTTCTTTGTTGTCTCCGTTTGTCACAACGTCATCGCGGAATACATTTTCATCACCAAAGATATGGGACAGCGGCTCCACGCCATCTGTATCCAGTTCGTCCAGTTTTTCTACATAATCCAGCATTTTCTGCATGTCCTGCTTTGCTTTTTCCTTGGCTTCCTCACTTAAGGAAAGTTTTGCGAGGATGCATACGTTTTCGATTGTTTCGTCATCTATGATCTTTGCCATCTGACTTTTCCTCCTTCTCTTACGGCTCCAGTCTGTTCAGGTCTCTCGGGAACAGACACGCTTCACGGACGTTTTCTTCTCCAAGAAGCTGCATGGTCAGACGTTCCAGACCAATACCAAGTCCTCCATGTGGCGGCATGCCATGTTTGAAGGTATCCAGATACTGCTCCATTCCTTCTTCTTCCATGCCTCTTGCTGCGATCTTGGCTTTGAGCTGATCGTAGTCATGGATCCTCTGTCCGCCGGTCGTTACTTCCAGTCCGTGGAAAAGAAGGTCAAAACTTAAGGTAAACTTCTCATCACTCGGATCATCCATTGCGTAGAACGGACGTTTCTTGGACGGATAATGAGTTACAAATACAAAGTCCGCATCGTATTCTTCTTTGAAGTATCTTCCGATCAGGGCTTCTTCTTCCGGCTCCAGATCGTATGGGTTGCGGATCTTACGGTTATATTTCTCGGAAACCAGTTCTTTGGCTTTGTCAAAACGGACTGCCGGGATCTTGTCGACTTTTGGAAGCTGTACCTTAAGGATCTGAAGCTCCTTTGCGTAGTCTTTCTGAAGAAGTGCTACTGCATACTGAAGAAATCCTGTTTCCATTGCCATGATCTCTTCAAAGCTGTCGATGTATCCCATCTCAAAGTCAAGGCTGGTATATTCGTTTAAGTGACGTTTGGTATTGTGTTTCTCTGCACGGAATACCGGTCCTGTCTCAAATACTCTGTCAAACACACCGACCATCATCTGTTTGTAGAACTGCGGGCTCTGTGCGAGGACTGCCGGTTTGTGGAAGTAGCTGAATTTGAAAAGGTTTGCTCCACCCTCGGCTCCTCTTGCACCGATCTTCGGTGTGTGGATCTCTGTGAAACCGTTCTCATAGAGGTAATCACGGAAAGCACGTGTCAGCGCTTCCTGGATCTTGAATTTGGAACGTTCCTGGATGTTACGGAGTGCGATCGGACGTAAATTCAGTTTTGCCTCCAGAGATGTGTTTAATTTCCATTTGTCGATCGCCAGCGGCATCGGTTCTGCCGGCTGTGACAGGATCTCAATTTCTCTGATGCGGATCTCTCTTCCATGAGGTGCACGTTCTTCTGCATTCAGGATTCCTTTCACGCGAAGTGTCATTGCCTCTTTGAGATCATGAATGGAAAGGTTTGCTTTTTCATTTTCAAAAACAGTCTGAAAAAGTCCCTCTCTTCTTCTGAGGATCACGAACGCAACATCGCCCATATTTCGGATGCTGTGAACGGCTCCTTCCAGAACAACTTCCTGATCCAGAAGTTCCTCTCCTAACAGTGCTTCCCACGAAGTAACTTCTTTTTTCCATGTACCATCCAAAAACTCCATTTCCTCATCCTCCATATTATAAGTCTCTTAAAAGTTTCTATTATTATTCATCATATAAAAGCATCAAAAGCATCTGTGCTGTTTCTACCATGTTCGTTCCGGAATCCATGCTGGATTTCTGGATATAACGGTAGGCTTCATCTTCACTTAAATGATTTCGCTGCATCAGCATCATTTTTGCATTGGATATATAGTTCTGTTCTTTCCAGGACCGTGCCTTTGGTTTCTTTTTTTCTTTTCTTTTTCTTCGCTCCTGCTGCGTCAGGATCATATTCACTGTGTTGACAAGGTCGCTTGCCTTGATGGGCATCTGTACCGACAGGATCGATGTCGGCACTTCACAGATCACTCTCGCAGACGCAAGAAGCAGCATTTCAAAATCTCTCGGCATGCACTCTGAAAGATCAAGATAATTCATATCCGGAAGCCGATGGCTGCAGATCATCACACCGCTTCCAAGTTCAGAAGCACTTGACAGAGCATTTGATGCGGTTGTACATACGGATGCAACGGTAAATCCATGCCGTTCCAGAACTACACGGATTTTTCTGGCATCTTCGATTTTGGGTAATGCGATCACAATGCTGCTCATACAAGTGTTCTCCTATTTTTCGTCCTGTGTTTAGAGGCGATACAGGTATTCTTCGATTTCCCAGTCAGTTACCTGTCTGATATAACGCAGCCACTCATCTTTCTTCTGTGCAAGATAAGTCCTGCAGAATTCTTCGCCCAGTATTCCCCGGATCCAGGTGCTGTTTTCAAAAAACTCGATCGCATCTTTGAGTGTTTCCGGAAGATGCTCTGTCTCCTGATCCTGTGTTGCGATATTTGACGATTTTGTAGGAGAAATTTTGTTTCGGATTCCATCCAGTCCGGCTGCAAGACATACTGCAAACACCAGATACGGATTGGAAGATGCATCCGGGCTTCTCAGTTCCACTCTTGTTCCCTCTCCTCTTGTTACAGGGATACGGACGAGTGAATTCTGATTGTTTTCTGTCCAGGTAAGTTCTGTCGGTGCATCATATCCAGGAACAAGACGCTTGTAGGAATTCACGAGAGGATTAGTGATCAGTGCCATCTCCTTGCTGTGTGCAAGAAGTCCTCCGATAAAATAACGGGCCTCTTCACTTAATTCTCCCGGATGATCTGCGTCTTCAAACAGATTTCTTCCATTTTTGAATACAGAAAACTGGATGTGCATTCCGGAACCATTTACCTCTGCTCTTGGCTTCGGCATAAAAGTTGCATGAAGGCCATGACGCTTTGCAACAATACGGACTGCCATCTTGAATGTCATGATGCAGTCTGCGATATCACGGATCTCACCATAGCTGAAATCAATCTCATGCTGTGCCGGAGCTGCTTCATGATGGGAGGATTCTACTTCCATTCCCATATCCTCGAGAGTCAGCACCATGTCACGTCTTGCATTCTCGCCAAGATCCAGCGGACTCATATCCAGGTATCCTGCTTTTTCGTGTGTTACGGTTGTCGGATTGCCATTATCGTCTGTGTGGAAAAGAAAAAACTCACACTCCGGATCGATGTAGCAGGTGTATCCTTCCTGCTCTGCCTCTTCGGCTACTCTCTCAAGAATATATCTCGGGCTGTTTTTGTATGGTGTACCATCCGGCCAGTAGAGATTGCAGATCATTCTCGCAACTTTTCCCTGCTGCGGACGCCACGGCAGGATAGCAAACGTATCCAGCACCGGACGAAGATAAAGATCAGATCCCTTTTCAGGATCCATCCCTGCGATCTGTTCGCCGTTGATCATACACTGATTCGCTAACGCACGGGGAAGTTCCCGGGTCGTAACAGCGATATTCTTGATCGCACCGAACATATCAGTAAACTGAAGGCGGATGAATTCTACGTCTTCCTCCTCAACCATCTGTAATATTTCTTCTCTGGTATAATTCCCCATGCCATTCTCTCCTTATCTATTGAAAATAAAAACAAAAAAGGCGTACTTTCGGAAGGTTTACCCTCCAAAAGAACGCCTTTGTTCATGCAGGTATTATAGCAACCGGCATGGTCTTTGTCAACGTCTTTTTTCAGAGATTTGTATAACCCATCAGGGATTCATCTACGGCTTTGGCGGCTTCGCGGCCCTCGCGGATCGCCCATACGACCAGAGACTGTCCTCTGTGCATATCGCCGGCTGTGAAGACTCTCGGTACGGAAGTTGCGTAAGCATCCGGTTTTGTCTCAACGTTTGTTCTTCCGTTGAGTGCTACGTGGAATGCATCTGTTACATATTTCTGGCTTCCGAGGAATCCTGCTGCGATCAGGACCAGGTCTGCAGGGATCACTTTCTCGCTTCCCTCAACCGGAACCATCATCATTCTTCCAGTCTTTTCATCTTTTTGTGATTTGAGGTCTACGATCTTTGCCTTGCACACATTGCCTTTTTTGTCAGCGATAAATTCTGTAACGGTTGTCTGATAGATTCGTGGATCATGTCCGAAGACTGCGATCGCTTCTTCCTGGCCATAGTCTGTCTTAAGGACTCTCGGCCACTGCGGCCACGGGTTGTTTGCTGCACGCTCAACCGGCGGCTTCGGCATCATCTCAAGCTGGGTCACGGATTTTGCTCCCAGACGGACAGAAGTTCCTACGCAGTCATTTCCTGTGTCACCACCACCGATGACGAGGACATGTTTTCCTTTTGCCAGTTCATATGGAACCTTTTCGAAGTTGCTGTCGAGGAGTGTCTTTGTGACCATTCCGAGGAAGTCTACTGCGAAATAGATCCCCTTTGCTTCTCTTCCCGGCACTTTGATGTCACGCGGGTTGGAAGCTCCACAGGCAAGCACAACTCTGTCATACTGTTTCAGGAGATCTTCTGCTTTGATGTCCTTGCCTACGTTTGTATTGAGGACAAATTTTACTCCCTCTTCTTCCATGAGGCGGATCCTTCTGTCTATCACAGATTTCTCCAGTTTCATGTTCGGGATACCATAGCGGAGAAGTCCGCCCGGACGATCACTTCTTTCATAAACGGTAACGCTGTGGCCTCGTCTGTTGAGCTGCTGTGCTGCTGCAAGTCCGGATGGACCGCTTCCGATCACGGCGATGGTTTTGCCGGTGCGGACATTCGGTTTCTGCGGCTGGACCCAGCCTTCTTTGTAAGCGGTCTCAATGATTGCTCTTTCGTTTTCCTTTGTGGAAACCGGCTCTCCGTTTAAGTTACAGGTGCAGGCTGCCTCGCAGAGTGCAGGACACACTCTGGAAGTAAACTCCGGAAAACTGTGTGTCTTGGAAAGTCTCAAATATGCCTGTTTCCAGTTTCCTGTATATACCAGATCGTTTGTCTCAGGAACAAGGTTGTGCAGAGGACAGCCGGATGCCATTCCTCCGAGCATCATTCCTGACTGGCAGAAAGGAACGCCGCATGCCATGCAGCGTGCCCCCTGAAGTTTCTGTTTTTCTTTGCTGAGTGGAGTCCGGAACTCATTGAAATTGGCAATCCGGACCTTTGGCGGCAGTACTTTGGCTGTCTCTCTGTTATATTCTAAAAATCCTGTTGGCTTTCCCATGTTTCCTCATCCTCCTTAATGCTTTGCTCCGATGCTTTCGTAAAATGCTTCCATCTGTGCCTGCTCACTTGTCAGTCCTTTTTCTTCCAGTTTGGCGCTGAGTGTAAGCATCTTTTTGTATTCGTTCGGAATCAGTTTCTTAAAGTGCGGCAGGTAAACATCAAAGTCAGCAAGCACTTTTGCACCCAGTTTGGAGCCTGTTGCCGCAACATGGGCTTCGATCAGATCACGAAGTTCTTTCTTATCATATTTGTTCTCTACTTTTTCGATAGAGATCATTGCCTTGTTGATGTTTTTGTAAAGTTTGTTCTCAACATCAAGTACGTAAGCGATACCGCCGCTCATACCTGCTGCGAAGTTCTTTCCGGTGCGTCCGAGGACTACGACACGGCCGCCTGTCATGTACTCGCATCCGTGCTCGCCGACACCCTCTACAACTGCGTAAGCACCTGAGTTACGGACTGCAAAACGTTCTCCGGCAACACCGTTGATAAATGCATATCCACTGGTAGCACCGTAGAGTGCAACGTTACCGATGATGATGTTTTCTTCCGGTTTGTAAGCTGCTTTTTCCGGAACTTTGACGATCAGTTTACCACCGGAAAGTCCCTTTCCGAAGTAGTCGTTGCTGTCACCGGTAAGGTTCAGTGTAAGACCCTTAGGGATAAAAGCACCGAAACTCTGTCCGCCGGCTCCGTGACAGTTGATCACGATCGTGTCATCCGGAAGTCCCTTTCCGGTCTGTCTGGTGATCTCTGCACCGAGGATTGTACCAAAGGTACGGTCTGTATTTGTTACGTCTACATTGAGTTCGATATGTTCACCTTTGGCGATCGCTTTGCCGCATTTCTTGAGAAGGACTTTTTCATCCAGAGTTTTTTCCAGTTCGAAGTTGTAAACTGCTTTTGGATCGAAGGTCACTTTCTGTCCGTTTCCGACATATGGGTTATTGAGGATCGCACTTAAGTCAACTTTACCTTTGTGCGGCTCTGCCTGGGAAGCTTCCACAGACTGTCTTAAGAGGTCTGTACGTCCTACCATCTCATCGACAGTGTGAACGCCAAGGCGTGCCATATATTCTCTCAGCTCCTGAGCGATAAATCTCATGAAGTTTTCTACGTATTCCGGTTTTCCACGGAAACGTTTACGAAGTTCCGGGTTCTGTGTTGCCACACCGACCGGGCAGGTATCCAGGTTGCAGACACGCATCATGACGCATCCCATGGTTACAAGCGGAGCTGTCGCAAAACCAAATTCCTCTGCACCGAGAAGTGCTGCAATGGCAACGTCACGACCGCTCATCAGTTTACCGTCTGTCTCGATGCGGACACGGTTACGGAGTCCGTTCATGATCAGAGTCTGGTGTGTCTCGGCAAGACCAAGTTCCCACGGAAGTCCTGCATTGTGGATGGAACTTCTCGGTGCTGCACCGGTACCTCCATCATATCCTGAGATCAGGACTGTCTGTGCTCCGGCTTTGGCAACACCGGCTGCTACAGTACCTACACCGGCCTCAGAAACAAGTTTTACAGAAATATCTGCATAAACGTTTGAATTTTTAAGGTCATAGATCAGCTGTGCCAGGTCCTCGATAGAGTAGATATCGTGATGCGGCGGCGGGGAGATCAGACTTACGCCAGGTGTGGAATGACGGGTCTTTGCAATCCACGGATAAACTTTCTTTGCCGGAAGATGAAAGTCCGCCTTCACCTGGTTTTGCACCCTGTGCCATCTTGATCTGGATCTCTCTTGCGGATACCAGATAGCTGCTGGTAACACCGAAACGTCCGCTGGCAACCTGTTTGATCGCAGAACAACGGTCATTTTCACTTCCTGCGGAAGCGATACGCTCATCACTCTCTCCACCTTCACCTGTGTTGGATTTTCCATGGAGATGGTTCATGGCGATCGCAAGTGTCTCATGTGCTTCCTGGGAAATAGATCCGTAGGACATCGCACCTGTCTTGAAACGTTTTACGATCTCGTCTACACTCTCTACTTCGTCGATCGGGATCGCTTTTTCCGGATAATTGAATTCCAGAAGTCCACGAAGGGCTCCATGGCTTTCCTGGTCTACGACTTTTGTATATTCTTTGAACAGTGCATAGCTTCCTGTTCTTGTAGATTCCTGAAGGAGATGGATCGTCTGCGGATTGTAGCGGTGTTCCTCTCCCTGGCTTCTCATCTTGTGTGCACCGACACTGTCAAGTGTCAAGTCTGTGTTCAGTCCCAGCGGGTCAAATGCTTCGGAGTGAAGTCGGTCTACGTTCTCTTCGATATCTTCCAGTGTGATTCCGCCTACACGACTTACAGTTCCGGTAAAGTATTTGTCGATCACTTCTTTGGAGATACCGATCGCCTCGAAGATCTGAGATCCCTGATAAGACTGGATTGTGGAAATACCCATCTTGGATGCGATCTTGACGATGCCGCTTAAGACTGCGTGGTTATAATCCTCAACTGCTGCATAATAATCTTTATCCAGCATATGATTGTCGATCAGCTCGCGGATTGTTTCCAGTGCGAGATATGGGTTGACTGCACTTGCACCATAACCGAGAAGAGTTGCGAAATGATGGACTTCTCTCGGCTCGCCGGATTCTACGATCAGACCCAGGGAAGTACTCTTCTTGGTCTTTACGAGATGCTGATGTACTGCGGATACCGCCAGAAGAGACGGGATCGGCATATGGTTTTCATCTACTCCACGGTCAGAAAGTACGAGGATGTTTGCGCCGTCACGGAATGCCTTGTCAACCTCCACGAAGAGACGGTCGATCGCTCTCTCCAGTTTTGTACTCTTATAATAGAGAGTAGATACAACAGCAACTTTGAATCCATCTGCCTTCATGTTTTTGATCTTGAGCATGTCTGTATTTGTGAGGATCGGATGAAGGATCTTGAGTACATGACAGTTTTCCGGCTGCTGTACCAGAAGATTTCCGTCTTTACCTGGTTTCCATCTTTACCTACATAAACACTTGTGGAGGTAACGATCTCTTCACGGATCGCATCGATCGGCGGGTTTGTTACTTGTGCAAAAAGCTGTTTGAAATAGTCGAATAAAGGTCTGTGCTCATTGGAGAGGACAGCAAGCGGGGTATCTACACCCATGGCTCCGATGCTCTCTGCTCCGTTTAATGCCATGTT
>OBAM01000504.1_pt1 | contig 33843 bp, 24 predicted proteins | sample 1517751 | NCBI WGS metagenome assembly OBAM01 (sample SAMN04571703, study PRJEB22368) | human gut metagenome | biome: human gut; material: stool | host: Homo sapiens | place: Luxembourg | collected 2012-10-18
TCAGTTCCATCGAATCGACACAAATGTGGTCGTAGGACTGCTTGTTCGCGAGTTTCGTTGCTCCGGAACAGATGTGTTTGCCAAAGTCCTTGCGATGTACGCAGACACTAGAACTTCGTCAATGGAACCCCAGTGGCTTGCCGCTGGGTTAAGTCAGATGAATTGGCGCTATTCTGGAAAAATTTGGTACAATGGAAAGCAGTATACCATAAAGAATGGACTTGTTGTGAATTGATAGTTTTTCTGTTAGACGTTAATTCGTAAGTGGTATAAAAAATAAACAATAACTAGAAAATAAGTGTAAAAATCTCCGAGGCATTAATGGCTCGGAGATTTTTTACAAAAAAGAAAAATAAAGTTGCATTATCAATATGACTGTGATATATTCTTAATAGAGAAAACTGTGTGTCACTATTGCAATTATTAAGACGGCAATAGCGTAAAGGAGGGAGAAAAATGAGATTATTAAAGCAGATTTGCTCTATTGCGTTATCAGCAGGAATGGTTTTGTCTCCTGTAGCTAGTGTGATGGCAGCAGAAGGTGTAACGCAAACAGCAGCAGAGGAAACAATTGAATCTGTTGTATCAGAAAATGAAGATGCGGTGGAATATGCATCAGGCTATACAGGACTGGCAAATTACGGTGGAAATGTATGGCGTTATCAGGTAAATGGTACAGTACAGTGGAATTATACCGGACTGGTTCAGTATTACGGAACGTGGTACTATGTTGAAAAGGGTACGTTAAACTGGAATTACACAGGACTCACGAATTATTATGGAACATGGTATTACGTAGAGAATGGCCGTTTGAATTGGGGCTATACAGGACTGACCAATTACTATGGAACGTGGTATTACGTTGAAAAAGGCGTATTGAATTGGAACTACACTGGTCTTACCAATTACTACGGAACGTGGTATTACGTTGAGAAAGGTGTGTTGAACTGGGGATATACGAGTCTCACCAATTATTACGGAACCTGGTATTATGTTGAGGGTGGTGTATTGAATTGGAATTATACCGGTCTGGCGAAGTATTATGATACTTGGTATTACATACAGAACGGTGTATTAAACTGGAATTACACAGGATACACTGATTATTATGGAACACGATATTATGTTCAGAATGGTGTGTTAGTTTGGAATTATTCACCATTTAACTTACAAAGTATCTCAGCAGCAACGGATAAGTTTGTATTTAGTCCAACGATAGCATATTATCTTTGTGCAATGTATGGAAATAATCCGATTAATTATTATACATATAGTTACGGATGGGATGGCGTCCAAACTTCACGGCAATTTTTATTCCAAGGTGGAATTCGAAGCATGTATAAGTTGGATGTGGATCTAACTACTGGTCTTGGAACCATGTGGTTTGAGGATGTTGACTATGGAACATCTTATGAGGGCAGTGTGAATTTTAATAATAAAACTGGAACGGAATTATGTAGTAGATTTTTTAGCTATTATGTACCAGATAATGGAGATATAAGCCGTGGTTTTACATGGACAGAACCAGGTAGTAATTCTATAGATAGTGCAATAGCGGTAATGACAAATGAACTTGGACAAAGCTGTATTTCAGCAGCAGTTTCTAAATATGGAAACATAGGAAAAATAGAATATCTTGGAAATACTGGTAAAGGAAGGGTAGTAGGATCTCTAACAGATACGTCAGGAAATCCATTTGGATATGTAGTTGTTGATCCAGTTTACAATTACTTTGCAGTATACAATATGGATTGTGTATTTATCGGAGAAGGCAGAGTTGATCCGTAATTAAGAAAAAAGTTGACAGTGGTGTTAAAAGGTTGTCTGTACAAAAGTATGGGCAGCCTTTTTTCGTAGGTATTTTATAAAGAAAAAAGAAGTATTACCAAATTTGCTGCGAAAGTTACCATTTTTGCTGATATACTTGAGAAAGCAAGAAAAATAGTATACTATACACACATAATCAATAAAACAGGGAGGAAACTACATATGAGATTAATGAGGAATCGAGTTTGTTCTTTATTACTGTCGGTAAGTATGGCATTGACACCAACAGTCAGCGCAATGGCAGCGGAAGAGAATGCGACAGTAGCACAGAGTACAGCAGAGGAATCTGCTGAGATCAGTGAGACTGTAGAAACAGTAGAGGAAGAAGGTGAAAGTGCCTCCGAGTATGATGCGGCATACACTGGACTAGCAAATTATGGTGGAAATGTATGGCGTTATCAGGTAAATGGTAAAGTACAGTGGGGTTATACTGGACTGGTGCAGTATTACGGAACGTGGTACTATGTTGAAAAGGGTACGCTAAACTGGAATTACACAGGCCTTACGAATTATTATGGAACATGGTATTATGTTGAGGGAGGTATCTTGAATTGGAAGTATACTGGACTGGCAAAGTATTACGATACTTGGTATTATATAGAGAAAGGCGTATTAAACTGGAATTACACCGGTTATACCGATTATTATGGAACAAGGTATTATGTTGAGAAGGGTGTGCTAGTTTGGAATTACTCACCATTTAATTTGCAAAGCATCTCGGCAGCTACAGATAAGTTTGCAATAATTGTACAAATATAGAGAAGGTGTTTATTCCAGCAAGTGTAACGCAGATCGATGGAAATGTTTTTCGTGACTGCAAAAAAGCGCTGATTCTAGGAGAACCTGGCAGCGAAGCCGCTTATTTTGCAAAACATAGCAATATTTCTTTTCAGGAGCGTGATATGGCCAGCAATGGCTTGGAGGAGCTTGGAAAAGGCTTGTGGCTTTATCGCAAGGATGGGGCAACAGACTGGAATTATAGCGGCCTTTCTGAAGTTGGGGATTCAATATATTACGTGAAAAATGGTATCCTTTCCTGGAGCTTTAGCGGACTTGTACAATATGAGGACAAATGGTATTATGTAGGAGATGGAAAGGTCGATAATGAGTTTGAAGGTCTTGTAAAATATTATGATGACTTGTATTATGTAAAGAATGGAACAATTAGCGATGATTTTTGCAATCTGGTAAAGTATGATGGTGATGGATTGTGGTATTGCATCAAGGATGGAAGAGTATGGAAAAATTACACTAGCCTGTATCTCTATGATAAGACCTATTATTATGTAGAAAATGGAGTTGTCAATCTTGGCTACACAGGCTTAGTAGAGTATGAGGATAACTGGTACTATGTCAAAGATGGTGTGCTAGATAAAACTTATACTGGTCTGTGTCTCTATGGTAATGATTACTATTACGTTGCACAAGGTCAGGTGAATTTTGATTATACTGGACTGGGTGAGATGGATGGTGTCTGGTATTACGTAATGAATGGTAAGTATAAGAAATCTTATACTGGTCTGAGTCAGCTGAATGGTGTTTGGTATTATGTCGAAAATGGTCAGGTAAACTATAACTATCAAGGTCTGGCACAGCTTGATGATAATACATGGTATTACATAAAAGACGGCGTTCAGGATAAAAAATATGTTGGTCTGTGCTATTACGATGAAGCTTATTATTATGTCACAAATGGTCAGGTAGACTTTACCTACACTGGATTGGGACAGCTTGATGATGGTTGGTATTATGTACAGGGTGGTAGATATACAACAAAAACATCTTTTACCGGATTGTGTGAATTGGATGGTACATGGTATTATCTGGAAAATGGTGTACTTGACAGATCAAAGAATGGTGTGGTTCCGTTCAATGATGAGTGGTGGTACATTACAAATGGAGTTTGGAATAATAAAGCAAGTGGACTTGCAGAATACGAGAATATCTGGTATTATGTTAAGGATGGGAAAATAGACCGAAGCTTTACCGGAGAAATTACACTCGAAGATACAACATATTCAATCGTGGATGGAGTCTGGCAGCATTAAGGTGTTTCCCAAATAATACAAAGGAAACCAGAAAACGATGCCTTTTCATTCATTTACATTTTTATTTTTTCTGGGAGCAGTATTGATCGTATACTATGTGCTTCCAGGTGTATGCAGAAGGTGGGTGCTGTTAGGCGCAAACCTTCTGTTTTATTTGTATGTGGGCTGGGAAAAATTGATTTTTCTTGTCGTCACATCCATTTTAGTCTACGGGTGTTCTGTTTTTATAGGAAAACAGTATGAGCGGATGCAGCACCAAATTGATGTGCAAGGTCTGAAGGGAAAAGGAAAAATGATGCTTCAGGCAAACTATAAGAAAAAATGTAAGGGACCGCTTATCGTAAGCATAGTACTGATTATCGGTGTGTTAGCATATTGTAAGTACACTAATATGCTGATTGATTTGTGGAATCAGATGCGTGGTTTGGTTGGAAACAAGCGTATTGACACACTTAAACTGATTGTACCGCTTGGAATTTCTTATTATACGTTTTCTTCAGTAGGTTATCTTCTTGACATTTACTGGAGAAAGAAAAAATATGAAAAAAACTTTTTAAATTTGTTTGTTAGTATGAGCTTTTTTCCGCAGATGGTACAGGGACCAATTGCTCGATATCCTAAATTGATTGAGCAGGTAAAAGAACTTAAAGGTTTTGATTATCAGCGTTTTTGCATGGCATTGCAGTTGATGCTGTGGGGATATTTTAAAAAATTGGTAATTGCAGATCGTATATCTGTTTTTGTAAATCAGGTGTTTGGAAATATCGGTTATTACCGTGGTTTGATATTTGTTTTAGCATTAATGGCAAGTGCAGTTCAGTTATATGCAGATTTTTCTGGATGCATGGATATTGTAGAAGGTGTTGCTGAATTATTCGGTATAAAACTTGATAAAAACTTTGATCTTCCATTTTCTTCGCAGAGTACGGCGGAGTTTTGGAGAAGATGGCACGTTACGCTTGGTGCATGGTTTAAAGATTATGTATTTTTTCCAATGTCAACGGCTTCTTGGAATATCAAGATCAGCCGCTTTTTTAAGCAAAAATTTGGAACGCGTGCAGGAAAAACAGTCACATCAATAGTTCCATTAATTGTCGTGTGGCTTTTAACTGGAATTTGGCATGGAACTGGATTAAACTATGTTTTGTGGGGCTGTTATTATGGCGGAATTATTATTATTTCTTCTATTTTTCAGCCTGAGTTTAAGAAATTGACAACTCTGTTAAGAATAAACACGGATACAGCAGGCTGGAAGTATTTTTGTAGGATTCGTACATTTTTGATTTTCTGTGGCGGAAGACTGTTAACGGTGCCGGGTTCACTTATAAATACAAAGCTGGTAATAAAAAATACGCTTGCTGTATGGAATCCATGGGTGCTTGTCGATGGAACATTGTTTGGATTTGGATTAAATGCACCGAATGTGTGGGTACTTCTTTTAGCGATTGCACTGCTTGGCTTTGTTGGCCATTTGCATGCAAAAGGTGTTAAAATCCGAGAATGGATTGACACACAGCATATTGTGGTGAGATGGCTGATTTATTTTACAGCAATATTTGCCGTGCTGATTTTTGGAATGTACGGTGCAAATTATCATGGATCGGAGTTTATCTATGCAGGATATTAAGACACAGGAGCAGAAAACAAAATTGCAAAAAAATAGAGTACCAGTTGACAAGATTGAAAAGAAGACAATAGTCGAGAAGAAACAACCAATGAAAAAGGTTCAAAAAGAAGCATCAACTGGCGATGCTCAGAAAGAGGCAATAATAAAAAAAGAAAGAAGGGCATGCACGCATCTTAATAGATTGGTAAAAGTTGCGGCGTTTCTCTTGATTTTTGTCTTGACGTTTAGCAAGCTTAGCGAAGTGCTTGCTTTTAAAAATGCCTCATATGAGGCAAATAATTATTATAGCTTTGATTATCTGTATGATCTTCCAAAGGATTCACTGGATGTTGTCTATGTAGGAACGAGTCAATATCATATGGGAATTACACCTCTTGAAATCTGGAAGGAGTATGGCATTACAGGTGGATCTTTTAATGTTGCACAATGTCGTGCCTGGATGGCTTATTACATGATACAAGAGGTTTTAAAGTATCAGAACCCGAAGGTGATTGTATTGGATGCGGCAGTTCCGCGCGGCGGAGATAATAATATCATTGCTAGTCGGAGGGCGATTAATCAATTCCGTTTTTCATTAACAAAGTTTCAAGCATTATATGATTGTTTGGAGCTTGAGGGAAGTACAATTGATGAAATGATTAATAAATCATTTGAATTTTTTTCTTACCATGATACATGGGATAGCCTTGAGAAGGCAGATTTTACAGATGATATTTCATCATTGGCATATCAGAAGGGCTATTTGCTTACAACAAAGTGTATGCCATATTCGGATATGGCTCATAGTGTTGATCAAAAACCAACACGTTTTATGTTAGATGAAAAGACAGTTGACTATATGGGAAGAATAAAAGCATTGTGCGATGAAAAGGGAGTTGATTTGATTATAGCAAAGCTTCCGAGTGATATGTGGAATATCACGTATTCAGGCATGGTGGGACGCTGGGCGAAGGCAAATGAGGTGGAGTTTCTTGATCTAACACAGAAACAGTTTCAGCGTCAGATGCATTTTGATAATGAAACCTGCTACTTTGATGAAAATCATTTGAATCATGTTGGAGCGGAGATTGTTTCCAACTATCTTGGCAATTATCTAACTGAGCATTACCAATTTGAATCTCATTCTCAGGAAATTGAAGATGCGTGGAATACAGATTATGAAGCATATGAAGCATACCGAGATTTTCGAATTTTGCAATCAACACAGGATTTATCAGAATTTATTGAGTTGGCAAATAATCCAAACTATATTATTTGTTTGAGCATAAGGGACGATGCAACAAAAGGATTAGCAGACAGTGAATGTGAATCATTGCAGAGTTTAGGGTTAAATATGCGTTTTGTGGATCGTTTCCGTACAAGTCTTGCAGCGGTAATTGACGGGGGAAGTGTTGTTGTCCAAAAAGATGGAAATTTTGCACTTAGCTGTGAGTATGAACCATACGCAAATTGTGAAATTCAAGTGACAAGTGCAGGCTATAGTGCAGGAAATAAGTCCAGTATTGTAATCAATGGCAAAGAGTATTCAAAAAATAAGCGCGGATTAAATATTGTTGTGTACGACAAGACAAAAGATGAGGTGATCAGTAGCCGCATATTTGATACTTGGCTAATGCAGGATGAGCGCTGATAGCTTTTGCTTGCACTTTAAAAAGCGCTATAGTATAATAAGAAAAAAACTGTATGGAAACAGCAGAGAAAGAAGGAAAGTTATGTACAATAAAGTATTAGCATTATTACAGGAGGAATATCCGGAGGTGGATTTTACGTCCTCAGATGAATTAGTGGATGAAGGAATTTTAGATTCTCTGACATTGACCGGTATTATTGCAGCTTTATCTATGGAGTTTGATATTGAGATTCCGTATGATGAGATTATTGAGGAAAATTTTAATTCCGTTGAAGCAATGGCTGAGATGGTTGAGAGACTGCAGGCATAAATAATGGAAGAGATGAAGACAACAATTATTGCGGATTTGGAAAAATATGCACACGAGCTGCCGGGAAAACCGGCAGTTTGTGATAAGAAAAGGCAGCTGACATATCAGGAACTGCTTTTCAAAGTTAAGAGAGAAGCAGCTATTTTACAGGAGCATGGAGTAAGATGCACCGATAAAATAGCTGTTTTGGCTGTATCAGGAATTGAATATGTTGTTTCATATTTGGCAATTCAATATCTGGGAGCTGTAACAGTTCCACTTGATAAATCACTTGGATTAGCTGCAATGGAACAGATATGTGAGCAGACACGGGTGCGTTTGTGCCTTACAAATGAACGCCAAAGACCTGCACAGGTGCCTTTTTTATCTTTAAAGGAAATCATGCAGGATGTGTTTGAGGATGAATCAATACAGTCACTAGATGAGAAGTTACAAAAAATTTCCTATAAATATCCAAATGATTTCGAGCAGCCATCTGAAATGCTGTTTACTAGTGGAACTACAGGCATGCCAAAGGGTGTTGTGCTTTCTTATAGGGCAATTTCTGCCAGTATGGAAAATACCTCAGAGGGAAATGGACTGAAAGAAACGGATGTTATGCTACTTCCTCTGCCGCTTGGCCACTCATTTGGTATGCGAGTGCTCAGAGCATGTATTCACATGGGAGCTACAATTGTATTGCAGAATGGCTTTACTTTTGCGCGTGATACGCAAAGAAGTATTGATACATTTGGCTGTACAGCTATGGCTGCTGTTCCTGCATCGTTAGGTGTAATGGAATTGCAGATGAAAAAACAGCTGCCAGAAATTCTTGGGAAGCTTCGCTATATTGAATTTGGTGCTGGTTCCTTAAGTCCACAGAAAAAACGTGAACTGATGGAAAGTTTGCCAAATACTGAAATTCATAATACTTGGGGATCTACTGAGACAGGCGGAGCTGTATTCTTAAATCTGGCGAAAAACCCTGAAAAATATCAGTCTATAGGAAAGCCGCTTGAGAGTGTAACTGTACGAATCCAGAACACGGATGGTATGACTGTGACAGGATATGGTCCAGAGGCAGTCGGAAGAATGCAGCTAAAAGGTGATTTGGAGATGTCTGGTTACTGGAAGAGAGAGCCAGAGACGGCTGCAGCTTTAGTAGATGGATGGCTTGTGACAAATGATCTTGTATATCGCGATGAGGATGGTTTTGTCTATATGCTTGGTCGTGCAGATGATATGATTAATACAGGCGGAGAGAAAGTTTCACCAGTTGAGGTTGAAAATGTAGCTTCGGGTTATGAGCAGGCAGAAGAATGCGCCTGCGTTGGTGTGGCAGATCCGAAGGGGATTCTTGGTGAGATTGTCGTGCTGTTTGTGGTGCCAAAAGCGGGTCAGTTTGATGAAGCAGGTATGACAAAGTTTCTATCAGAGCGTCTGGAACGTTTTAAATTGCCACAGGCGTACGTACTTTTGGAAGAACTTCCTAGAAATCGCATGCAAAAGCTGAATCGTCGCGCATTAAAGACAATTTGGCAGGAAAGAAAAGAAGGTCGTGCAGAGGAAAAGTCGCCTAAAGAGTCATCAGATTCGTCAGCAAACGATGCAGGAGATACGTTAGCACAGTCTGTTATAAGCTGCATCAAAAGCAGACATAGCGTGCGCCGCTTTGAAGATCGGCCAGTACCGCAGGAACTTTTAGACACGATCATCGAGTGTGGAATCTATGCACCTTCCGGTAAAAATATGCAGACCTGGAGATTTACTGTTTTAACAGATAAAAAACAGATTTGTCAGTGGAAAGAGCTTGTTATGAGCCGGGCAGCAGAGCATAAAGTGCGCGTAAGCGGCTTTGAAAATCCAGCTGCGCTAGTTTTGATTTCAAATGATATTCGCAACAAAAATGGTGCTCAGGATTCGTCTTGCGCGGCAGAAAATATTATGCTGGCTGCGAATGCGTATGGTCTTGGAAGTGTCTGGATCAATGCACTATTAACGATGTGCGATGATGAAGAAATACGAAATCAGTTAAAGCAGTGGGGCATTCCAGACCGCCATCAGGTTTGGGCGATGATTGCGCTTGGTTATCCAGAAGGTGAGGCAAAATCACCGAAACGTAATTTAAATGTTGTGTCTTATGTAAAATAAAATCAATAATAGGCGAGCATACATGTGTGTCAAGAAACATTACTGTCAGACATACATGATGCTCGCCTTTTTAACGGATTTCAAAACTACTCAGAGCAATATTTAAGAATGCATTTTGCTTACTATGAATAGTTAACAAATTTTAAAAGTATATCTTCCGCTTACAAGCTCGAAACCAGCTACACCAGATACACTAGCATCTGCGATTGCAGCACCTTCAAGGATTTGTACACTATTGTGGCAGCTAGAAGGAAGTGATAAATGGGCAGTTGTGTTTGCTGGTATCGTGCAGTGATACACAATCGAGTTCTCTTTCTTTTCCCAGGAGGAAGCAATTTTGCCAAATGGTGTTTCCTGTTCACCCTTTGCATAGGTCAGCGTGCCGCCCCAGGATGGAGTCAAAAAGATTTTGTGGTATCCTGCTTCATCAGTATTTTCTCCTGTCTGAATACCGAGAACGGTGCGGTAGAGCCACTGTCCAATTGAACCATATGCATAGTGGTTGAACGAATTCATTGAAACGTCACCGAATGTGCCTGTTTCTGCAATGTAAGAGTTCCAACGCTCCCAGATAGTAGTTGCACCATTTATAACGCTGTAAAGCCATCCTGGATTACCTTTTTGCTCTAAGAGCGCAAAAGCAAGCTCATTCTGTCCACATTTTGTCAGTGCAGGAAGCAGGTGACTGATTCCAAGGAAACCAACAGAAAGATGATTGTCTCTTCTATGGATTGACTCAACAAAATAATGGGTTGTCTGAGCCATTGTTTCTTCAGGCATAAGATTAAAATCAATTGCAAGTGCATAGGCTGTTTGGCTTGGATGATGGGTGCTGTCTGCATTCTCACAATAGCGTGTCTGATTGATAATAGTACCATCTGCCTGCGGTGTGCCTTTGCTCATCTCACCCCAGTAAGCTAAAGAACCGTCTGGCTGAACCCAAGCCTCACGAAAGGCAGTGCGAATATCCTCGAACCGTTTTTGATAAAGAGCGGCATCATCTGTCTTTCCTAAAATTCGTGCAATGCGAGCCATCAGGTCAGCAACATAAGCGGCATAAGCAGTTGCTGTCAGGATAAATGGAGTAGATTCATCAAATGTCAGATGATCGCCTCGGCTTTGCTGAACCTGAATAAATGGTTTAGAAGAAAGATCTGACTGATCATGTCTTTGTACACCATAGACAGTACGAAGACCGCAGTTTTGGCGTGAATTTAGACTTTGGTAAGCAATCCAGCGCGCCATGCACTCATAATTTTCTTCAAGAACACGAGTATCGCCGTAGGCCAGATACATTTCCCAAGGAACAATTACAGAAGCATCTGCCCAACCGGCACATCCGGCAGGACGGTTATCGCCGCCAAGAGGTGCCGTATCAGGGACAGCGCCCTGACGATTATACATTAGCTGACCGTCGCGCACATCAAGAAGCCATTTATTCATAAATGACTGAACATCCATGTTAAAGGCAGCAGTCGGTGCGAAGACCTGTGCATCACCAGTCCAGCCCATACGCTCATTTCGCTGTGGGCAATCGGTGTACACAAGAAGAGAATTGCCGCGCTGTCCCCATTGAATGTTACTCTGAAGCTGATTGACTAACGGATCGGAACACTCAAAGCTTCCAGTTGTGTCTGGTGTGTTGCAAAGAACAAGACCTTCTAAACTTGTTACACAGCTGATATCGGAAAGCTCACAGCCATTTCCTGTGATTTCCACATAGCGAAAACCATGTGATGTAAAGGAAGGAACAAAAGTTTCTCCGTTTTCATCACCGCTAAAGGTATAGGTGTCAGTATTGGCAGCGGAGCGGATATTCTTGATGTAGATTTCGCCGTTTGCATAGCTCATTTCTCCGTAGCGAAGTTTAATTGAAAGACCACGTTCACCCTTTAAGTGAAGGCGAACTGTTCCGACCATGTTCTGACCAAGATCGTAAACAAAATGACCAGTCGGAATTTCCTGCATAGAGATAGGAGTCAACACACGCTCAATAACAGCGGACGGGCCTTCTTGTGCTGTAAGTTCAAATTTTACAGGATTAGTAAAGGTTCCATTTGTAGGAACTGGCTTGCTTGGCCATGGAAGAATGCCACATGTTTTCCAACGTTTGTCACTATTATCAATATGAGACAGATCATTTGGAAGCAGACGCGCATCATAATTTTCACCATCAAGATAGTCAGAGTCAACTACAGCGCCCTTATCAGTAAAAAGCCATGAATTATCGGTCACAAGTTCATCCTTGCTTCCATCGGTGTAGGTAACGATCATGCGTCCCATAAAAGAGTTTTGCTCGCCATATTTCATAGGACCGCTGTAACCGCAGTAACCATTGTAATAACCCTTGCCAACGGTAGCCAAAAGCTGATTTTCGCCCTCATGCAGCAGGTTTGTCACATCATATGTCTGATAGAAAATGCGAAGGCGATAATCAGTAAAGCCTGGTGCGAAAAAGCTGCCATCGGCGTCAATGCCATTTACTTTTACACGGTAGGAACCGCGTGCTGTTGCATATAGACGGGCAGAGGCAATCTTTTTGGATGGGTTTGAATGGAAAGTACCAAGCAGATTTATAGCTGGAACAGGGCAAGCCAGTTCAAACTGATTTTTTACAGTTAAGATTCCATCCTTACAGGAACCAAGAACAGAGAAAATACCAGATTCATCTGAGAAGCTTTCATTCTGGAAAACAGTGTTGGTTTTCGGGTCAGAAATAACAAGATTGTCATAGTATGCAGTACTGCCTAACTGCTTAAAGCCTATAGAGAACAGACATCCACGGCGCGGAACAAAAAATCCGGCATTTGGCATCAGGTCAGCTTCTTTTTGAATTACAGTCACATTATTGATAGAAACAGAAAGATCTCCGTTATCCACTGTAATGGAGATTGTATTCCAATCATGCTCTAAGCCCTCAGAAACTGCTTCCTTACTAATTATGTAGCCAACTTTGCTGCCAAGAATAGTTACAGTAGGAAGATGACCTTCTTTAGTGCTGCCATCCCAAGCGTTATCGCAATATTCATAAATCATCAAAGTGCGGTTATCCATGTCCACATCAAATAATACGTAGTTATCCTTATTTCGGGCAGAGAGTACAATGCCAGCTTTATTACCGATGTCAGTTTTAAAATCAACGTTCATCTGATAGGAGTACAGGCAGGCAGTATTAGTTGTTTGCTTCGGTGAGCCAATCCACTGTGCATTGTTCCACACGGAAGCGTCCTTTCCCATCAGCCCAGTCTCAAACCATGTAACTTCGCTTTCATGCATCATATTTTCTTCATCCCACACGAAGACTTTCCAATAGTAGCGTGTGGAAGGCTCAAGTCTGGTGCAGTCAGCCGTTAACGCGGTGTGCTGTATATAACTCTTTACAATATTACTGTCCCAGATAATGGGAGTCATAGTCTTATCTTTAGAAACGATGATGCGATAAGCGCTCTGCTTAGCACCTGTTCGTGAAGCAGCCATTTGCCAGGAAAACATAGGTGTTTCGCAGTCAACGCCAAGCGGTGTAATTTGTGCCTGTGTGCGGCATTTTACAATAGAAGTGCTCATTATGTCGATCTCCTTTTGCTATTTATTTATCTTTTGGTATCATAGCACAAAAATGGGGGAGTAGCAACCAATGAAGGGTTGTCTGGTCACTAAAATCATGCTATGATAGGGGCAGAGTCTGAATTGCGACTTGAAAAACAAAATATAGTCTGATTATTAGGAGGAGATAGATATGGCTTGCACAACAATATTAGTTGGAAAAAATGCTTCATATGACGGTTCAACAATGATCGCACGAAACGATGATTCAGGAGCCGGACACTATATGCCGAAAAAATTTGTAGTAGTTCATCCAGAGGAAAGACAAAAAGTTTATCGCTCTGTGATTTCTCATGTAGAAATTGAACTGCCTGACAATCCGCTTCGCTGTACATCCATGCCAAATGCAGTTGATGGAGAAGGAATTTGGGCAGCTAGTGGTGTGAATGCGAAAAATGTTGCAATGACAGCAACAGAGACAATAACTTCAAATCCGCGTGTGCTTGGTGCAGATCCACTTGTAGTTTACGAGCCTGCAAAGGATGGAAAAGAAGAAAAAGCGGGTGGTATCGGTGAGGAAGATATCGTTTATATAGTGCTTCCATACATAACAAGTGCGAGAGAGGGTGTAAAGCGTCTGGGCAGTCTTCTTGAGACATACGGTACATATGAGATGAATGGAATTGCATTCCAGGATAAGGATGAAATCTGGTGGCTGGAGACTATCGGCGGTCATCACTGGATTGCAAGAAGAGTGCCGGATGATGTTTATGTAGTAATGCCAAATCAGTTTGGAATGGATGAATTTGACTTAGAGGATGCCTATGGTGAACAGAAAGGTTTTATGTGCTCAGCGGATTTAAAAGAATTTGTCGAGAAAAATCATTTAAATCTTTCTCAGGATGGAAGCTTCATTCCGCGTGATATTTTCGGAAGTCATGATGACTCAGATCATGTGTACAATACACCTCGTGCATGGTATATGCTTCGCACATTAAATCCTCAAACCTTTACATGGGATGGACCAGATGCTGATTATACACCACTTTCCGATGACCTTCCGTGGTGCCTGATTCCAGAAAAGAAGATTACAGTGGAAGATGTGAAATATGTACTGTCCTCACATTATCAGGGAACACCATATGATCCATATCTTTCATATGGCGATAAGTCTATGAAGGGTGCATATCGTTCAATCGGTGTAAATCGAACTGATTTCCTTTCTGTTATTCAGATGAGAGCAGATCACGAGGATGACAGCCGCGCAATTGAATGGGTAGCATTTTGCTCCAATGCATTTAATACACTGCTTCCATTCTATGCAGATGTCGAAAAAACACCAGATTATGTAGCAAATACAGATAAAAACGTGTCCACTGATAATTTCTACTGGACAAGCAGGTTAATTGCAGCGATGGCAGATGCATCTTACAAGAGTTCTCTGTTCCATGTTGAGCGTTATCAAGGTCATGTGATGGCAAAGAGTCATGCGCTGATTGCAAAATATGATGCAAAATTAGCACAGACTGCAGATAAGGCGGAGCGACTTGTCATTAAGCATGAGGCAAATGAGGCAATTGCACAGATGGCAAAGGAAGAAGCACTCGCAACACTTGAAAAGGTGCTTTCTGAACTGACCAATCAGATGAAGAATGCATATTCCAGATCAGATGCATAAGATAATTGTGATTCGAATTGCAATCATAAAAAAGTCAGTAAGCGGCATAGGAGATGTAGATCATGATGAAAATTTTAGTGACAGGTTTTGATCCGTTTGGCAGCGAAAGCGTTAACCCAGCGTATGAGGCTGTAAAGCTGCTTCCAGATATAATTGCAGGGGCGCAGCTAATAAAGCTTGAGATCCCAACTATATTTACAAAGAGCATTCAGGTGGTGAAGGATGCAGTCAAGACACATCACCCAGATATGGTAATCAATGTTGGACAGGCAGGCGGACGTGCTTGTGTGAGCGTAGAAAAAGTAGCAATAAATCTTGCAGAGGCGAGGATTGCAGATAACGCAGGCTATGAGCCGCATGATGAGCTGCTTGAGGCAGACGGACCAGTTGCTTATTTTTCAACGCTTCCAGTAACAAAGATGGTACAGAATGTAAAGGCACACGATCTTCCATGTGAAATTTCCTATTCGGCAGGAACTTATGTCTGCAACAGCATTATGTATCGTGTGCTTCATTTGGCATCGAAGGAATATCCGAATATGAAGGCAGGCTTTATTCATGTTCCGTATTCTTGTGAGCAGGCAGCCAAGAAAAATGGATATGTGGCATCAATGCCGCTTGAAACAATCGCAAAATCACTTGAGTATGCGATTGCGGCTGCCATTTCGTAATCATTCGGGAAAACCATTTTCCACCAACGCCTTAATAGAAGACGAATATTCCGTTGGCGTCATCCCAGTCAGCCTCTTAAACTGACGTGAAAAATATTGAACGGACTGATAACCCAGTCCGGCAGAAATCTGTGTGAAATTGAGACGGCCGCTTCTTATTTTCTGCTTGGCCGTCTCAATTTTTAATTGGTGAAAATAATTGATGGCTCCCGTGTTAAACTGCTCTTTTATAAGCTTTTGCAGTTGCGTGCGTCCAATTAAATTGTCGTGACAAATTTGCTCAAGTGTAATCTGTTCATGAATGTGCTGCTTTAGGTAGTTTGTGATCAGATCAAGTATTTCTTCCGTGTTTTTTAATTTATAGGAAGCAGGTTTTTTATCAAGTCCAATACTTTGAGCATGCTCAAAATGGCGCAGCAGATGAAGCAGAAATTCTTCCAGATATAGGCGAATGAGCTGTCCGCTGCCAAGCGGCATAGTTTGCTTAAGCGGCATGGCAGCTAAGTAGGGATCATCAAGGCGGCAGTCAAAGCTTTGCTTTGCCTCTTGAATAATTAAAGCAAGTAAGCGCCGCTCTGTCTGGTCAATGCGAAGAATACGGTCTGAGAGCGCAAAAAGCTGTTTTTCTGATGAAAGCTGTAAATCAGACTTGTTTGACACAGAAAGATCAAATGATATAACAATCAGATTCGGTGCAATTTGCCCATCAGAGCGCACGGCATGAAATTCATTTGGCTTATGAAAATAAAGTTCACCTGCCTTTAGCCGAAATTCAGTTTGATCACTTGTAATAATAGTCTCGCCTTTGTCTGCATAAACAAACTCCCAAAAATCATGTGTTTCTCCAGAAAAAGTAAAATCAGTACGGTATTCATAATAGTGAATGCTATATATGGTTCCGATAGAAATAGATGTTTGAAAATCAATACCTGGATAATACATAAGCCGCCTCCATAGCAATATTCTTATACGTTATTATGCGTGGAAAGAAGATTTTTTTCAAGTGTGTTTTGTATACAAATATCTTCACTATGTATACAATCGTCCGTTTAGCTCAAAGTCATCTTGCTTCCTATTTTTGGTCATGTTATAGTGAAGAAAAAAGAAAACGAGGTATTTTTTATGGAAAAGAAATTTGAAGTAAGTGAATTTGCACTTGAAGCAGTGCGCCACTTTGAATTTAGCGGTACATTGACAGATGTTCGTCCATTTGGAAACGGTCATATCAATGATACTTATCTGGCAGAGTATGATATTTTTGGAATGGGCAATGTAAAGGTGATCATTCAGAGGATGAATCGTAATGTATTCAAACAGCCGGAAGAACTTATGGAAAACATTGTAAATGTAACGGAATTTTTGAAGAAAAAAATTGAAAAAAATGGAGGAGATCCATCAAGAGAAACATTAAATATTATTTCCTCTGTTTATGGAAAACCATTTTATGTAGATTCACAGGGAGAGTATTGGCGTGCATATAAGTTTATTACAGGGGCATCTAGTTATGATCTCCCGGAGAATCCAAAACAGTTTTATGAGAGTGCTTATGCATTTGGTCATTTCCAACAGCTGTTGTCTGATTACCCGGCGGAAACATTGCACGAAACTATTGTAGATTTTCACGATACAAAAAAACGTTATCAGACATTTGAGCGTGCCGTGGCAGAGGATGTTTGTGGCCGTGCAGCAAGTGTACAGCGTGAGATTGAATTTATTAGACAGCATAAGTCAGTAGCTAGTGAATTTATGGATCGTCTTGAAAGCGGTGAGCTTTCCCTTCGTGTTACGCACAATGATACTAAATTAAATAATGTTATGATTGATGACCTCACAGGAAAAGGAATCTGTGTAATTGATCTTGACACTGTTATGCCAGGTCTTGTGATGAATGATTTTGGTGATTCTATTCGTACTGGAGCCAGCACAGCAGAAGAGGATGAAACTAATTTAAGCCTTGTTTCCTGCAGTATGGAACTGTTTGAGACATACACAAGAGGATTTTTAAAGGGATGCGGCAATTCATTAACACCGCTTGAGGTCAGTCTTTTGCCGATGGGTGCAAAAATGATGACATATGAAAACGGAATTCGCTTTTTGACTGATTATCTGCAGGGAGATGTATATTTTAAGATTGCAAGAGAAAAACACAATCTTGATCGCTGTCGTACACAGTTAAAATTAGTTGAAGATATGGAAGCAAAGTGGGATCAGATGCAGGAGATAGTGCAGAAAGTCAGCGCGGAAGTCTGAAATAGTCTTGGCATAATCGAAAAAAAGTAGTAAAATAGGAGAAAAGTTGCAAAAAGGGGTGGCAATGGATGAAAAAGGTAAGACAGCTGGCTCATCATTTCTTCTATGACGTGTCATTTATTAAGAAAATAGTATTTCTATTCTGCATTGGTATTGCGGTTCCGATGATTTTTTTGCAGGCAGTCTCGTATCTGGAGACGGAGCGTGGCATCAAGGAGCGTATGTTAAAGACCGTGAATGAGGCGCTCGATGATAAGACGCTTAAAATCCGTTCCGTGCTTTCGGAGACTGCCGCGCTGGAAAAACGCTATTCGACAAATGAGACGCTGTATCAGTGTTTGGATAAGAATTATACGAAGAATCTTGAGTATTTGATTCAGTATCAGGAGACATTTTTGGTATTGTTTTCGGATATGAACTTGTATCCCTATCATATCCGAAACATTCGCCTGTACACAGATAATCCGACTTTGATGAATGGCGCATATGTGAGAAAGACAGAGGATATGGCATTGGAATCGCTTGGAGAGACACTGGATTATGTGAATGTGTATCCAATGAATGGAGAGAGGGATACCTATGTCCGAACATCACATGAGACGCGCCGCATTGCCGGAACCTCAGACAGCAGAAGCCTGAGTATTATTCGTGTGTTTGACCATTATAGACAGTACAACACCTATCAGAAGCTGATTCGTGTGGATGTAGAGTGTGAGGATTTGCTGGAAATTCTTCGTGAGACAAATCTGTTTGATAACATGATTTTGACAGATTCTAATGGACAAGTAATTGCGGCGTTAAATCAGTACTCAAACAGCGGAAGAATGGATTCATTTGATGCAGAGCAAATCAAAGATAACGGCCATATGTTATTGTCGCGTGAGCTCTCTGATTTTGGACTTACATTATATGGAAGCTATGATATGAACTCAATCTCGCAGGAATTTCAGTCGAGCCGTGTTCAGTCCATTTTTCTGGCAGTAATCAGCATTTTATTTGCACTTGGCTGTGTATATCTTGTGGCAGGAAATATTAGCAGACGGCTAAATCGTCTTGTCACGCAGGCCGATGAGATTGCGCATGGCAATTTTATCAAAAAGGCAGAATCAAGTACGGCACAGGATGAGTTTGGTGTGCTTGAAAAAAGTATGGATCGTATGAGTGCTCAGCTGGAGGACTTGATTGAGCGTGAATATAAAGCGCAGGTACAGCAGGCACAATTAGAAAGGGAAACAAATCAGGCGCGTTTTTTAGCACTTCAAAGTCAGGTAAATCCACATTTCATGTTTAATGCGCTTGAGAGCATTCGATTAAAGGCGCGCGTGAAGGGGGAGATTGAGACAGCTCAGATGATTAAATATATGGCAAAAATGTTTCGTAATTTGATTGAGTGGGATGATAACATTATTACAGTTCGTGAGGAGATTGCCTTTTTAGATGAGTTTCTTCATATTCAAGAGTATCGTTTCGAGGATGAGTTTTCCTATGAAATTCATGTACAGGAGGAGGCCTATGAGTGTAAAATTCCGAAGATGATTTTGCAGCCGCTTGTTGAAAATGCATGTGTGCATGGTCTTGAAGCGATCGAGGATAAACGTTTAGTGGGCATTTGTGTAACAGCCGACTTTACAAAGAATATGCTTTATCTTCAAGTTGAAGACAATGGAGGCGGTATGACAGCAGAGAAGCTAGAGGCATTAAAGGTTTCCTTTCAGGAAAATGATGAAAAAGGAAAAAGTGTTGGTCTGAAAAATGTATATCGAAGATTGTCATTATATTATGGGGATCGTATGACATTTGATATTGAAAGTGTCGTAGGAAAGGGGACAATATGCAGGATATGTATACCGTTATGATTGTAGATGATGAGAAAGCAATTCGTGACAGTCTGCCGGCTGTAATTAATTTTGAAATGTATGGTTTTCGTGTTTGCCAGACAGCGAGAAATGGGCAGGATGCACTCGAAAAAATACGGCAGCAGCACCCGGATGTACTGCTTCTCGATATTCGTATGCCAATTTTAGATGGTCTTGGACTTTTAAAAGAGTTGTCAGAGCAGATGAAGGAGTATCATCCATTTGTCATTATGCTGTCGGGCTACAGCGATTTTGAGTATGCAAGAACAGCGATTCGCTACGGCGTGAAGGCTTATCTGACTAAGCCACTCGATGAGGATGAATTGATAAAAGAGTTGGAAGAATTAAGGGAAGAACTTGACAAGCATCATGCATATCGGGCAAATGAGAAGCTTTTAATGCAGGCAGATGTAGTAAAAAATATGCTTTACAGCGAAAAGCCAGGGATGCGTGATTTGATGAAAGGTACTTTCTTGATGCATTGTGTGATTTTAAAGGATGAATCCTGGAGGGAGCAAAAGGATCCGTATGAGGCGGTACGAAGCTGTATTGAAATGGAGCTTGAGTCTGAACAATGCGTATTTGTGCGAAGCAGAGGGTGCGTATTGACATATCTGGTGGCAGAGAATTGCCTGAATGCATATCAGTCAAGTGTGAGTTTGTTGGGACGTCATCTGCGCCATCGGATGAAATCACAGGGTATTAGCTGTGCTATTTTGTTGGACGAGCATATTTTTGACCTTTCTGCAAATCAATTTCGCAGTGAGTACGACAGTCATCTGTATGAGCTGATGACGCGTGTATTTTGGAGCGAAGAAAAAGTAGTGAGCGATCTTAAAGTATCTGAACAGGAACAGTTTCTTGAGCAGGAAAAAGAAGGATTTGAGGCAATTCGCGCTGCATTTTCACAAAATGATAAGGAGGCTGCCGTGCACAGTATGGAGGCACTTATTTCGCAGGCTGTGCAGAAAAAATTAAATATTGTCATGATTCAGGAGCTTAATTATCGTTTCTTTTATCTTTTGCAGGATTTACTGCAAAAGGCACAAAATACGCAGGTTTCTCTGACAACATTTGACTGGAGAGAAAGTACATGGTATATGCGTCATGAGGAGTGGGAGAAAGCAGTTAAGCATCAGTTTTTGATGGCGGCAGATTGTCTGACTACAGGAAACGTAGATGAGCAGGGAACTGCGTCACAGATCCTGTCTTATATAAAGAAACATTTCAAAGAGCCGCTTTTGGCAAAAGAGGTGGCAGCACACTTTTTTATCAGTCCGGTATATGTAGGACGCGTAATACAGCAAGCATCTGGAGAAACTTTCAAGCAGTATGTGAACCGCCTTAAAATGGAGGAAGCCAAGCAACTTCTTAGTTCATCAGACCAGCTTGTCTATGAGATAGCAGAAGAACTTGGCTTTAAAGACAGCAAATATTTTATTTCACGTTTTACAGAAGAAACGGGTATGAGTCCGGCTGAGTATCGTAGGAAAAAAGGAAACTAAAAGCAATATTTGCAAATAGAGCAAGATATACAAATAAAAATGGTTTAAAAAGTGGAATAAAAGCAGATCTTTCTGTATTGAGGATTGTGAAAAATTACGGTATAATGATAATACCATCAAACAAATTAAGAGAAACCACATAAGACGAAAGAGTGGTTTCAGAAAGAGAGGCATTTATGAAAAAGCGTGGCATGTTAACAATGGTTTTGGCATCAGCAATGGCAGTTAGTACATTGGCAGCAGTTCCGGCATCAGCAGATGAGACAGCTGCAAGCAGTCTTGATATTTACGGTGGATTAACACCAATGGAAGATGCAGACGATCCGATTACCTATACAATTTTTGTACGTGACCCTGGTGTGGCACCATCAGAGGACAATCCGGTAATCAAGAAGATTCAGGAACTGACCGGTGTTACATTAAAGTTTGAATATCTTGTAGGTGATCTTGATCAGAAGCTTGGTGTTATGATTGCAGGCGGTGATTATCCAGATGCGATCTTTGCAGGAGATGCAGCTACAAAGCTGATGGATGCAGGCGCTTTTATTCCGCTTGAGGATGAGATCCCGAAGTATGAGAATTTGAATGCGATGTACTCTCAGGTAACAGATTATCTGACACAAGAAGATGGTCACATGTACAACATGGAAATTTACGGAACCATGAAGAACGATGTGACAAAGAATCCACCTGTATTTGAGTGTGGTATTGGCTTCTATATTCAAAAGGCAGTTCTTGCAGAAGCTGGTTATCCAGAGATTCACACGGTAGATGAGTATTTTAAGATCATTGAGGATTACATGGCAAAATATCCGGAGATCGATGGCATTAAGACAACAGGATTTGAAATTTTAGCAGATGGCTGGCGTAACTGGGCACTGTTAAATCCAGTTCAGAATCTTCTCGGAGCAGGAAATGACGGAGCAATCTTTGTTGATCAGGATACATTTGAGACATCCTTCTTCCAGATTAGTGATGATGCATATGATTTCTACAAGAAGTTAAATGAAGAATATCATAGCGGTGTAGTTGATCCAGATACATTTACTCAGGATTATGACCAGTACATCGCAAAGTTGACAACAGGAACCGTTCTTGGTTTTTATGATCAGAACTGGAATTTTAGCAGTGCAATGAATTTGTTAAAGGCCGATGGAAAATATGATCGTACTTATGTTGCTCTTCCAATCACAAATCCTGGTGTAAAGGATGGCTACCTGGATCAGTCAAATGGTATACCGACTGGAACAAATGGAATTGGTATCACCATCAATTGCGAGAATCCAGATCGTCTGCTTCGTTTCTTTGACTGGATGCTTCAAAGAGAGGTACAGGACTACTTACAGTGGGGAGAAGAAGGTACTGACTGGGTTTATAACGAAGATGGAACAGGAAGATTATTGACAGATGAGCGTCGCGCGATCAATTATGATACGGCATTAAAGCGTGATCAGACTGGATTCCCACTGTGGAACTATTGCCCGAAGTGGACAGGACTTTACACGGAAGATGATATGCCATGTGGACCAGACGAGTCAGCTGATGAGTATATGGCAGCGCAGTCTGATTATGATCAGAGCTTTTTAGAGAGCTATGGAATCAAGTATCCGGCAGAGATGTTCTCCGATCCGATAATTCGTCCGGCATACTATCCAGTATGGGCAATGTCACTTGAGGATGGCAGCGCAGCTGCAGTTGCAAGCACAAAGATTACGGACGTGACCATGAAGTTTTATCCAAGATTGATCCTTGCTTCTGATGAGGCAGAATATGACTCTATCTGGGAAGATTTCTTGAGTGAGTTTAATGCAATTGATCTGGATGCATATCAGACTGAGATCGACAGACAGATTGAATTAAAGATGGGCAAGTAAATTTGTGACTTTTGGTAAGAGGAGGGTGCAACTTCCCTCCTCTTGTTTTATAAAAAAGAGCTGTGAGAAAGGGGTCGTGTCGATGAAACAGAAAAAACAAAAACAGCCGTTAAGTAAGACATTCAAAAAAATTGCAACAAACAAAGTTCTCTATATTATGCTGGTTCCTTGCATGATATATACCTTTATTTTTTCGTATTATCCATTAACTGGGTGGATTATGGCATTTGAAAATTACAAACCGGCAAAGGGCTACTGGGGATCCAAATTTGTCGGATTTGATCAGTTTCGATTTTTATTCGAAGATATAGAATTCTGGAGAAGTATGCGAAATACATTGGCTATGTCCGTGATGAATCTGATATTTAGCTTTTTATTTGCAATTGTATTTGCACTTCTTTTAAATGAAATTAAGTCGCTTCCACTCAAAAAGATTACACAGACAGTGTCATATCTTCCACATTTTTTGAGCTGGATTATTGTGTGTTCTTTGATTTCCAAGATGCTTTCTACAAACGATGGTGCAGTCAATAACGTACTTATGAAACTGGGATTGATTAAAGAGCCTTTATTATTTTTAGGTGATCAGAAATATTTTTGGTGGATTACTACATTTGCTAATATCTGGAAGGAAACTGGATGGAATTCGATCATTTACATAGCAGCAATTGCCGGAATAGATCAGTCTCTTTATGAGGCAGCGGAGCTTGATGGTGCAGGACGTTTCCGCAAGATGTGGCATGTCACACTTCCAGGAATCAAGTCCACCATTATCGTATTGTTAATTATGAATCTTGGATGGGTTATGAATGCAAGCTTTGAGGTTCCGTACATTTTGGGAAGTGGTTTGCTGCAGGATGTTTCCCAAACTATTGATATTTTTGTATTAAAATATGGTATGAACATCGGAAACTATTCACTAGCAACAGCTGCTGGTATTTTTAAATCTGTGATATCACTGTTTCTGGTATTTTCAACTAATGCGATTGCAAATAAAATGGGCGAGAGCAGCCTGATGTAAGGAGGAGTGGTTATGATACAAAGAGGAATGAGAAGGCCGCGCAAGAAATTTTATATCAGTAAGCGTGCGCTGCGTCCGGGAAATGTAATTTTTACGATAGTAAATACACTTATTATGCTATGTGTAATCGTTGTCATGCTGTATCCATTCTGGAATACGATTGCTGTATCGTTTAATGATGCGCAGGATACTCTTCGCGGTGGAATTAAGCTTTTCCCAAGAGTTTTTTCACTTTACAGCTATCAGAGCGTATTTAAAAATAAGCTGATGGTTATTGCAGCAATCAATTCTGTACTTCGAACTTTGATCTCAACTGTGCTTGGAGTTTTGTTTGGATCTATGATTGCGTATGTTTTATCAAGAAAAGAGCTTGTAGCAAAGAAATTTATCACATCATATTTTCTCGTGACGATGTATATTTCAGCAGGATTGATTCCGAATTATTTTTTGATGAAGGATTTAAAGATGATAAACAGCTTTGCTGTCTATGTGGTTCCAGGACTTGTAAGCGTTTATAATATCATTGTTATTCGATCATTTATCCAAGGTCTTCCAGAAAGCTTAACTGAGGCTGCTATGGTGGATGGTGCAGGTCATTTTCGCTGCTATTGGCAGATCGTGCTTCCATGCTGCAAGCCAGTTTTGGCAACAGTTGCACTGTGGTGTGCAGTAGGCGCATGGAATCAGTGGTTTGATACGTTCCTTTATTGTTCAAGCAAAGAAAATCTGACCACGCTTCAGTATGAGATGATGAAACTTTTATCATCGGCCACACAGTCAGGACGAGATCTGTCTAGTGTATATGGAAATGGACAGCAGGTAGCAAATACAATAACACCAACTTCGATACGTGCAGCTGTAACAATTGTTGCTTCTGCTCCAATCCTAGTTGTATATCCATTTTTACAGAAATATTTTGTAAAGGGCGTAACGCTCGGTGCAACGAAAGGGTAACGTTACTTGTTTCGTGCCCTATATTCGCTGGGAGTACAGCCAATATCCTTTTTAAAACTGCGGTTAAAGGAAGAAACATCGTGAAAACCACAGGCAAGAGCAATTTTACAGATAGCATCATTCGTTTCGACAAGAAGCTGGGAGGCCTTCTTTAACCGAATCTGGTTTATGTAATCCCAGTAGGTATGTCCAGTACAGATGCGAAAATGTCTGGCAAAATAAAATTTTGAGAGACCGGTCTGTGTGGCAGCTTCCTCAAGTGAGGGAATGTGTTCAAAGTCTGTTTCAATTTTAGATAAAAGTGTCTGAATGGCAGTTTTGTGATCTGAGTTTGCTAACTGACTTTGTGCATTGGGACTAATTTTACTAGCAAGCAAATTTTGCGTGTAACAAATGAAAAACTGCAGCAAGAGAGAGTATATTTGTAAAATTCGAATAGGGCTGTCACTCCAGTATACTTCTGCACATTGCATGAGAACTGTAATTTCATTCTCATATATATCAGGACAAGTTGTCTGGTTTATCAAAACAGCATTAGAAAAAGCACTGCGTACAAAGCGAAAATCATACATGGAGTTAAAGATTGTCAGCTCAAATAAAAAGATAAAGCGAGATCCTTCACCTTTTGGATTTCCTTGTATGGAGTGCAATGCACCAGGGGGAACAACAAGAATATCACCAGGTTGAAGATGAAAAATCTGGTTTTGTACTGTTACGGTGTAGCAGTTCTCCAGTGCAACAATCATTTCAGTGGCATTATGCCAGTGCGTCATATAGCGATCAGGCTGTTCATTGTACCACAGACGAAGAGCCGCGTTTTCAACAAAAGGCGGATGCTCGTATTCTTCAGGCTCACTTATTTGAAGGCCTTGTGCAAGATCAGGCTGATTGCGATATAAAGCGCGCTTTGATTCGGAAAGAGAAAAAAGATAGCTAGGATTCATATGGCAGCTCCTTTCAGGGCGAAAATAAAGACTTTTTATAGTATAGCACAGAAAACGGCGAAAAGAAAAGATCAGGAGGAAAAAACATGGAAGAACGAATCTATCGAAATATTTGGAAAGAGATAGGAATCAGCGATGCGCAAGTAGAAGAACGCCTTTCACAACTGATTTCTACATTTTTTTACGATGAAAAAGAACGGCTGTATTTCCCAGTGGGGGATGATATGGCGTATATTGAAGATACAGGAAATAATGATGCACGTACAGAGGGCATGTCTTATGGAATGATGCTTTGTGTGCAGCTAGATATGAAAGAGGAATTTGACCGAATCTGGAAATGGGCAAAAACATATATGTATATGGAAGAAGGCGAAAATGAGGGCTATTTTGCTTGGTCATGCCAGACAGATGGCACGAAAAATTCTTATGGCCCGGCTCCAGACGGTGAGGAATATTTTGCCATGGCTTTGTTTTTTGCATCACACCGTTGGGGGGATGGAGAAGGTATTTTTGCATATGAAAAAGAAGCAAAAGAGCTGCTTCGTGCCTGCATTCATAAAGGAGAAAATGGCAGACCAGGAGAGCCCATGTGGAATCGTGAAAATAAGCAGATTTTGTTTGTGCCAGGATCACCATTTACTGATCCATCGTATCATTTGCCTCATTTTTATGAGTTGTTTGCAAAGTGGGCATACGAGGAAGATCGTCCGTTTTGGGCAGAAGCTGCGAAAGTCAGCCGTGAATTTATGAAGAAGTCAAGTCACCCAAAAACAGGTATGTCGCCAGAGTATGCAGAGTTTGATGGCTCACCTGTAACAAAAGTATTTGAATGGGGGCGTCACGACTGGTTTTACAGTGATGCCTATCGCACAGCAGCGAATATCGGACTTGACTATGCATGGTTTCAGACAGATGTAGGTCAGACACAGGCGGTTTCTCGTTTACAGTATACACTTGGCGTGGTAAATAAAGAAAATCCATATATGACATATGAGGTAGACGGAACAGTACTTAATCAAAAGGCACTTCATCCAGTTGGCCTTTTGGCTACAACGGCAGAGGGAAGCTTAGCAGTGTTAAAAGATCCAGTGCAGCAAGAAATGATCAATTCTGCTGAAAAAGAGCTGGCACTTTGGTGGGTAAAAAAGTTTTGGGAGACACCGCTTCGTACGGGAAAGCGTCGCTATTATGATAACTGTCTTTATATGTTTGCATTTTTGGCGCTGGCTGGAAAGTATAGGATATGGTGAGCGTTATGAAAACAGGTAAAATATTGACAGTAAAAAATCCAGTTATTGATTCTGATTTTCCAGATCCGGATATTATTCGGGTTGGAAATACGTACTATATGGCAAGTACGACAATGTATTTTATGCCGGGGTGTGTAATTTTACGTTCATACGATCTTGTAAAATGGGAAATTCTTTCACATGCGTATAAAAGATTAGACAATACACCGCGTTATTATATGGAAGGAAACCAAAACATTTATGGTGAGGGAATGTGGGCACCAACATTTCGATATCATAAAGGAAAGTATTATATTGTATTTACATCAAATGATACTCATAAATCACATTTACTGACATCAAGTGATCCGAATGGACCATGGAACCATCAGACGATAGAAGGTTGGTATCATGACAGCGGATTGTTTTTTGATGATGATGACCGTGTTTATATTGTGCATGGACAAAAAACACTTTATCTGACACAGCTAAAAGCGGATTTATCGGGACCAGAGGAGAATGGTCTAAATCGGATTGTGGCACAAGATAAGGAAAATGCAGATCTTGGCTATGAAGGCTCTCATATGTATAAAAAGGACGGAAATTATTATATATTTACTTGTCATATGGAAAAGGGAAAAAAGAAAACAGAGGATTGTTTTGTATCGGATTCCCTGACGGGAGAATTTAAGGGAAAGTGTATCATTGATGATGATATGGGATATCACGGTCTCGGTGTGGCACAAGGCGGTATGGTAGATACGCCAGATGGAGATTGGTATGCCTTTATGTTTCAGGACAGAGGCGCGCTTGGAAGAGCGCCCGTGCTGATGCCAATGCATTTTGAAGATGATTTTCCTGTAATCGGTGAGAGTGGGAAAGTGCCAGAAGTGGTAACTGTTTTGGACACAGGTTATCAATATGCGGCAATAAATGGAAGTGATGATTTTTCCTATAAGCCAGATGAAAATGGTCAGATTACATTAAAAAATTTCTGGGAATTTAATCATCAGCAAATGGACGACTTTTGGTCAGTTACTGAAAATCCAGGACATTTGCGTCTACATTCAGCTAAGCTGTCGTCAACTCTTTTTCAGGCGTATAATACGCTGACACAGCGAACCGTTGGACCCAAATGTGCAGCAGAGGTAACAGTTGATTTCTCACAGATGAAAGATGGCGATGTGGCAGGAATTAGTACATTTATTGGAAACTACGGTTTTATCGGCGTAAAAAAAGAAAAAGACCAGTATTATTTAATCATGATGGGGCGTACGGCGAAGGACACCAGTGTGTTTGGACAGTTTGAATATGAAAATCCAGGCATTGAATATCAGAGGGTTCCAATAATCGATACATCAGTTTGTCTTCGCGCAGAGGCTGATTTTACTGACAAGAAAGATCTGGCATCCTTTTTCTATAAAAATCGAGAAGGTTGGCAGAAACTTGGCATTGACCAGCCAATGTATTTTAAGATGGATTTGTTTACTGGATGTCGTTTTGGACTGTTTTACTATTCGACCAAGCAGACTGGAGGATTTGTAGACTTTTCTAAATTCCAATTTTTTGAACCGAAGGAGGAAGGATGAGAGAATGTCGTTTATTAAATAATAATTGGAAATTTACCTATGGAGATCAGGTAACTGCCACAAGTAAAGAGATTGCAAGCTGGCAGGACATTGGAATTCCACATTCATTTGGAATTCCATATTTTATGGAAAAAGAATTCTATGTGGGATATGGAACTTACTCAACCTGGATTTCATTGGCGGAGGAAGACTGTAAAAAAAGACTTCGATTGGAATTTTTAGGTGTTTTTCAAAAAGCGCGTGTTTATTTAAATGGAGAAAAGGTTGGAGAGCATAGAGGTGGTTATACACCGTTTTTGGTAGAACTTACAAATGTGGCTCGTCCAGGAAAAAATCATTTGATTGTCAGCGTGGACAATCTGTGGGATGCAAGGCTTGCTCCGCGTGCAGGAGAGCACCAATTTAATGGCGGTATTTACCGTGATGTGCAGCTGATTTTAACAGAATTTTGCGGTATTGAGGAATACGGGGTATTTGTACAGACAACGAAGCTTGAAAGAGAAAATGAAGATCCGAATGGATGGAATGCAACTGTAAAAATTGATACACAGGTATTTGATCAGCGCCCTGATATTGGAGAATATCAAAACAATGGGCTATCCCAGATGCAAGAACCACTTTTTCTTGAAACTTGTATTTTGGATGGAGAAACTGTGCTGGCAAAAGAAATCTCACGAATCAACATGAAAACGGAAGGAGAGATTGATTCTGAAAAGAAGGATCGTAACAGTACTTCAAGTCTGAATTCGAAGACAATTACTCAGCAAATTTCGTTGTCAGGTATACAACCGTGGTCACCGAATTCGCCTAAATTGTATACAGTAGTCAGCCGTGTGAACTATAATGGAATTTTAGTTGACTGTGTGCGCACAAATTTTGGCATTCGAACAGTACGATTTGACAAAGACAATGGATTTTTCTTAAATGGAGAGCATTTTGCCATTTTAGGTGCTAATGTCCATCAGGATCATGCTGGATGGGCGGATGCCGTTACGCGATCAGGGATTCGAAGAGACATCCAAATGATAAAAGAGTGCGGCATGAATACCATTCGTGGTTCTCATTATCCCCATCACCCATACTTTGCACAGGTTTGCGACGAGAAAGGTATTCTATTCTGGTCGGAGATGTGCTTTTGGGGAACGGGAGGCGACAAACAGGAAGGATATTGGACAGCAAGCGCATATCCTCCAAATGAGTCTGATCAGACTGCTTTTGAAAAAAGTTGCCTTGACCAGTTAGAGGAGATGATTTGCACGCAGCGAAATCATCCATCGATCATTTGCTGGAGCATGTGCAATGAGGTTTTCTTTACCGATGCACCGGTAAAGGATAAGGCAAAAGAGCTGATTCGAAAAATGGTAGAGCGTTCTCATGAGCTTGATCCATCGAGACCAGCAGCAGTGGGCGGTGCGCAGAGAGATGGATTTGACGTGCTAGGAGATCTGGCAGGCTACAATGGGGATGGAGCAGCATTGTACCATGATCCAGGATTTCCGAGTTTGGTTTCTGAATATGGAAGTAGCATAGAGACGCGCCCAGGAAAATTTGAGCCGCGATTCACCGATGGAACTGAGATTGACTATCCGTGGCGAAGCGGAAAGATTTTGTGGTGTGGCTTTCATCATGGCAGTATTTTTGACGGCATGGGTTCAATGGGAATGATCGATTATTATCGTTTGCCACTTGCCTGTTGGTACTGGTACCGAGAGCATTTGGCTGGAAAAAGTGCACCAAAACCAAAGAAAGAAGGCACTCCTTTTCAGATTCGTCTAAGCAGTGATGTTAATAGATTTCGTGCAAACGGACAGGAGGATGCATGGATTTGTGCAGAACTTTTGGATCAAGAAGGAAATCCGATTTCAAATGAAATCGAGCTGACATTCACAGTAGAAAAAGGAGATGGTATTTTCCCAACTGGAAAGACGATCACGTTCTCACCAGAAAAGAAAAACATGTTGGATGGACTTGCTGCAATCGAATTTCGAAGCTGGTATGGCGGTGAAAATGTGATTTGTGCAACAGCAGATGGTGTAAAATCTGCAAAGATTTGTATTTTTGCAGATGGAGAGCCAAAACCCAAGAACACGGTGTTAAATCCGATGCTTCCACCGCCGTATACAGTAGGAGAGCCAAAGCCAAAAGAAAGGTACGATGAGGCAAAGAGGCATCCAGTATTTGCTGATAGCTTTGAGATCGGGCATGAGCCTTATTTTGTGACAGCAGAGGAAGAAGGCAGTTGGATGCCAAAAATGTCAGATTCATCAAAGCATCTATCAGAACAGATGCATTGGGTTATGGTTGACCTTGAAGGTGTCAGACGGATCAATCAGTTAGAGGTTAGCTTTGAAGAAGAGCCAGATACACTGGAAAAATCAAAAAAGAACTTGCCACAGACAATTGTGGCAGAACTTCGCTCAGATTTAGAGTGGGAGAAGGTTATATTAAAAAGGAAAAAAGAAAATCAGAAAGGAAACGATTGCAAAGAGTGCTATCAGGCAGAGGGAATCTACTTTACTCGCTATTTTAGAATTGACTGGAATCAAACCAAACTGCCTGTAGCGCAAATCCATCTTTGGACAGGAGGAGAAGAGAATGAATGAAGTGATTCAAAAAACCATTCAAATTGAAGAAAACAAAGAATATGTATTCCGTAATCAGGTAGATTTCTGTATTGGAACAGGACGAATGGGACTTGCGCTGACAAAAGAATATCAGGAGCAGCTGTCACTTGTACAAAAGGAGATTGGCTTTTCTCATATCAGAGGTCATGGACTATTTTGTGATGATATAGGTATTTATCAGGAAACGCCAGAAGGTGAGTCAGAGTACAATTTTACATATCTTGACCGTGTGATGGACAGCTATATCTCGCTTGGTCTGCGTCCATTTTTGGAGCTTGGCTTTATGCCGCAGAAAATGGCATCAGGAACGCAGACTATCTTTTACTGGAAGGGAAACACAACACCGCCAGCAAGCTACAAGAAATGGACTGATATGGTAACGGCGCTTTTGTCTCATCTTTGCGAGCGCTATACCACCGATGAAGTTGTTACTTGGCCAATTGAAGTATGGAATGAGCCAAATCTACCAGGATTCTGGGAAAATGCAGATATGCCTGAGTATTTCAAACTGTTTCATACAACATTTGATGCAATAAAAAAGTTAGACAGCAGATTTTTAGTTGGCGGACCAGCTGTGTGCGGAGGAACCGATGAAGTGTGGATCCGTTCCTTTATGGAATATTGTGAAACAAATGATCTTGCCGTAGATTTTGTAACAAGACATCACTATACCTCCGAGCCACCAAAGACACAAGGACATTACAGCTATATTGAGCTGATGGATCCAGAGGATGGCTTTGCCAATCTTCATACGACAAGAGAGATTATTGACAGTTTTCCTCGCTTTAAGGGACTGCCAATTCACATTACGGAGTTTAACACTTCATATGTGCCAAACTGCCCAATTCACGATACAAATCAAAATGCAGCATACATTGCGCATCAGCTTTCGCGCCTTGGTGATGATAACGAATCATATTCATACTGGACGTTTGGTGATGTATTTGAAGAGTTTGGTGTACCGTTTACTCCATTTCATGGCGGTTTTGGCCTTGTCGCAAATGGCTGTATTCCAAAGCCAACTTTCTGGACATTTGCTTTCTTTAAAAAGTTAAAAGAGAAGAAAGGTATCTGTGTCTACAAGGATGAAACTTGTGTTGTGATGAAATATGAAGATGGTTCTTACAGGGGAATTGGATGGAATGCGACGAGGAATCGTTCTGGAAAAGATCTTTGTTTAAATCTGACGATACCAACAACGCAGTCAGCCTCCACGGATGCATATCTATTTCTGACGCAGACAGTCGATGAAGAGAACTGTAATCCGCTAAAGGTATGGCATGATCTTGGTGAACCGGCAAACCCGACAAAAGATCAGATTGATCTTTTAAAGCAGACAGCCCGTCCACAGATTCACACCGAGCGTATGGTACCTGTATCAATGCCAGAATCACACATTTCGATTGAACTAAATATCAAGGAAAATGGTGTTGTTTACTTTTCTCTTGAACCAAAACCACTTCATCCAGATCGTGGCTACTCATATGAGCTCGTAATGCAGTATGAAAAAAGATAAGGCAAAAAAGTAAAAATAACGTAAAAATCGCATATTGTCAAAAAAAACTCCTTTGCTGTATAATGAACAATGTAAAAAACAGCAAAGGAGTTGAATTTATGAAAGATATGAAGCGACTGTTCGGGTATATGGGGCCTTACAAAAAGGACATGATTCTCGGCGCGCTGTTTGTCATGATCGAGACTGGTTTTGAGCTGTTTATCCCGATCATGATTTCAAACTTGATTGATATCGGAGTGGCAAATCACGATGTCAATTATATTTATGTAAAGGGAGTCCAGATGGCACTGCTTGCACTTGGAGCACTTGTCACTGGTCTTTTGTATGCCCATTTTTCAGCAAAGGCCTCATATGGATGGGGTGCAGAGATTCGAAAGGCAGAATATGCAAGAGTACAGCAGTATGCATTTTCTAATCTTGATCATTTTGTGACATCATCTTTGATTACAAGAATGACAACAGATGTTAATGTACTTCAAAACATGATAATTTCAGGCTTTCGTCCGATTACTAGAGGTCCGTCACTTTTGATCATGGGAATTGGTCTTTCCTTCTATATGAATCCGAAGCTGGCGTTTGTTTTTGTGGTGTGTACACCGATTTTAGCAATCATTCTTTTTTTGATTGTGCGTAAGGTTGCACCGATGTACACCAGACTGCAAAGCATTATGGATCGATTAAATCAGGTTGTGCAGGAAAATCTTACAGCAATTCGTGCTGTCAAGGCATTTGTCCGTGACGAGTATGAAGAGGATAAATTTGAAGAGGTAAACCGCGATATGGCAAAGTCAAGTGAAACCACGTTTCACTATGCGGTGCTGAATCTTCCGGCTTTTCAGGGAATTATGTACACTACGATTGTCATGATTTTGTGGTTTGGCGGAAATATGATCTTAAAATCTGAACTGGCAGTCGGAAATCTGACTGGCTTTTTAAGTTATAAAATTTTTAGGCGAAAACCCAGGCACATTTAATTAAAAAATTTATGCTATTAAATCGGGAAAAAATCACATTCTT
>OBAM01000522.1_pt1 | contig 33066 bp, 34 predicted proteins | sample 1517751 | NCBI WGS metagenome assembly OBAM01 (sample SAMN04571703, study PRJEB22368) | human gut metagenome | biome: human gut; material: stool | host: Homo sapiens | place: Luxembourg | collected 2012-10-18
ATTCGTTTCCACAGCTTGTAGAAAAAGTCGGCGCTGTACTCATAGCGGAACAGCAATGCCGATAGGTCAGGTCCTTGCGGACCTTTCGCCCCGGCCCACACCGTGCAAGCAGCTTTCACTGCACACGGCGTTCTATGGGAGAAGTCTTTTATTGTTAATGTAGCTGCTCACAAAGAAAAGGATTTTTAATTTAATTCATTCAATCTGATGGGCTCCAATCCAGCGGATATTCTCCATCTGTTGACTTTTGCCAATCTGTTTTGTTCTCTGCAACCTGTTAAGCTTAAGTATTTTTGTATAGTTTCTTTTTGTGAAGCATGGATTAGCTTGTGGACGTCCTTATGAACAATGCGAAGATTAGAGTACTCGTCTGTTCCTCCCAGCGACGTCGGTTTCCAGTGATGGCAGTGCACATCATGGGCGCTTAATAAGGTCCCCATAATTTCACATCTTCCTTGCACTGCGACAAATCGTGAAATACGATTGTCACAGTATTCAATGCTTCGTCTTGGAACCATGTTCTGACTAAGTTCAAACAGCGCAGTTGAATATGCCTCTTTGTTTAACATCTTATGGATTTCCAATCGTCCCTCTGGTGTATACTGGTTCACCGAAGCACGGTGACACATTGGATTTCTAGTTTTGCAATAAGCGATTGGTGCAAGGATAAAATGATTGATATATCGAATCTGCTTGGAATTTCTGTACTTTTCATAGATAAATAGATCCAGTCCACCGCATAATTTAACGGGCTTTTCCTTGCTTAACTTGGATTTTCCGCCAGTTCTGGTTTTCATAGTTTTGTCAAGACTTTGAAACATCTTGTGTACATCTTCATTTATCATGGTTGCCATACTGTAGTATTCATGGACACCTACCACTGCCTGATTGTAGCGGCTGATAAAAATGTGTTGTTCTGACGGATTTCCATAGTCTTTGCAAGCCTTCACCAGTAATTTCTTTAACGCTGTTTTTTCTGCTTTTATGGCCTTATCCGTCATATGCGATTTGATGCACCATTTTTGACTCTTCTGATATAGCTTGAACTTGATTCCCAGAAACTCACTGTAACCGCATTTTAAATCGGTAATTTTCGATTTCTCTTCCGAAATTTCCAAGCTCAACCGGTTTTTCAACCATTGCTGTGTCGCAATTTTCATACGACGAGCACTGTCATATTTTCTACAGAAGATTTTAAAATCATCTGCATAGCGTACCAGAAAACATTCCTTTAGATGTGTCTTTTTCAGTCTTCTGTACTGGTATCCTTTGTTTAAGGTACCTCTGGCGTTTACTAGAACATCACTTTTGGTCGGGTTGTGGATCTTGACATTTTCCCACTGGCTGGCAATCCACCAGTCCAACTCATTGAGTACGATATTTGCAAGCAGAGGACTCAATACACCGCCTTGAGGTGTGCCTTTTTCCGGTCTGCTCCTAACCCCGTTTTCTTCAATGGGCGCTTTCAGCATTTTGCTGATGAGAGAAAGCAGACATTTATCCCGTATGCCCAGCGTCCATATCTGTTTTAGAAGTTTTCCGTGGTCGACGTTATCAAAGAATCCTTTAATGTCAATATCTACAACATAGTGAAGACCGCTTACCTGTGCCAGTTTGTAGCACATAGCTACTGCTTGCCTGCAGTTTCGATTTGGTCTGAATCCATAGCTGTTCCTATAGAACTTTGCTTCACAAATAGGTTCCATTACTTGAAGGACACATTGCTGTACAATCCTGTCAAGTACCGTGGGTATTCCCAGCGGACGTTGTTTCCCATTGGATTTTGGAATATATACCCGTCTCACAGCCTTAGGTTGGTAGTTGAGTATTTTATCCCTCACTCGGTTGACAAGAGCTTTTTCTGACATCTTTTTCAAGTCCTGAAAAGTTTGTCCATCAACGCCTGCTGTATTGCTTCCTTTATTGTTTTTCAGGTTGCGGTATGCCAGTTTGATATTTTTCTCGCTGGCAATTATCCGAATCAAGTCAGTGAAGATTTTGCCTGACTTACTTTGCTGAAACAAGCTGTCCTGTACCTGTGTCATACTATAGTATTCCGCATAGCGCAGACTGCTTCGCTTCAATTTTTCTTTTCTCTGCATAGTCAACACCACCTCGCTTTTGCGCGGCTCAGTTTCTCTTAATCTTACTCGAACCTATGAATGTCAACTACATTATTTTATTACACTTCCTTTACCGGTAAAGACCGGTAGTCCCACTGGAGGCTGTTGCTCCATTCCCATTACAGGAACTTCAACGCTCGTGCCTCCGCTTTCACAGCGGTAAAGATAAGTTATACTTTTCAGCTTTCCTTATCATCAGGTCATGGCATGTGTAACTACTCGCTGCCCGCTGCTTCCGACGTTCCAATATGATACGATACTGTACTTAGGTGCTTCCTTTGGGCCTGCCAATTTATACCGCCTGTAACGGTATCCCGACTTTCACCTCTACCCGGCTACTTTTCGGTAATTGACGTCCATATTGGACATACGTCGTTAGACGTATTCGAATTATAGACCCTTTAATCGTTTGTTCGTCCCCCTTGCGGGATTCTCACCATATACAGCCCACTACATAATCACCAACAGTCTGTACCTCTACAAACCTTTCCACAGCTTAACCTGTTTGGGTTGGCTTTTTGCTCTTCAGCCCAGCTCTCCGACATTTTCGCTTTACACCGCTACTTATGCCGGCGGGCAGTTTCTGTGTGCCCCTTCGTGGCGTTACCCACTCATTTGAGCAATATCATATCAGTTGTATCAGCGGCATTTGTGCTTAGCACGGGCTGCCGCTGACCCCACAGCTTATTAGGCCGCAGAACGTCTCGCCCGGTAAAACTCGTCGGCAAATACCCATGTGGTTTTGCCTTTCTTCCAGTTCTGAATGACACGGTTGAAGATGGCGTCCAAGGTCACCAGCATGCCGATGGGCATAAGCTGCTCGCCCAACTCCCGGATGTCATAGGCGATAATCCGGGCTTTGGTGTCCACGTTGGTGCGCTGGGCAAAGGTGTTGAGGCTGCCGGTGATGAACAATTCCGACGAAAGCGCCAGCCCTCTGGCTTCCGGCTCCGGCTGTTTTAACAGGGAGTGGTACAGGTCTTTCAGGGTGGGAGCCTCGCCCTCGTAGTTGTTGGCGACGTATTCCCGGTACACATCGTAGGTACAGCGGTCAAGGATGGATTTTTCTTTTGCGCTCACGTTGCCCGCGCCCACCAGCTGCTCGAACAGGGAGAGGATGAATTCGGATTTCTCAATCAGCGGGTTTCGCTCGTCCCCATAGGCTTTGTCCATGTCCATGGCGTTTAAGTGGGTATCCGAGGAAGCGGATACCCGGATGACCTCGCCTCCGAGGGCTTCCACCAGAAAGCCGAACTCGGATTCGGGATCTAAAATCAGGATATCGTCGTTGGTGGACAGGGCGATGCTGACGATTTCCTCCTTGGCGGAGAAGGATTTGCCGGAACCGGAAACGCCGAGGCGGAAGCTGTTGCCGTTTAAGAGCTTCCTTCGGTCTGCCACAATCATGTTCTTGGAAACAGCGTTCTGCCCATAGTAGATGCCGCCGTTCTGGAGGATTTCCTGCGCACGGAACGGAATCAGGACAGCGGTGGATTCGGTGGTGAGGGTTCTCAACGCCTGAATTTTCCGCAGTCCGTAGGGCAAAGCCGTGTCCAGCCCATCCTTCTGCTGCCAGCGCAGGACGCTCATCTGGCACAGGTGCTTTCTCGCCGTGGTGAGCAGGGTTTCGGTATCGCTGTCCAACTGTTCTTTGGTATCTGCTAAATGCACCAAGGTCACAAGGCCGAACATCATCCTTTGATCCCTGTTTGTTAAATCGTCCAGCATTTCCTTGGTTTCCTTTCGCTGCTGCTCCATATCGTAGGGCAGGACAGCCGAGAAGTTGTTGGCGGCGTTCTGCTTCCGCTGCCAGTTCGCGGCATTCGTTTCCACCCCTAAGAGCTTGTTCTGGATTTCCCGCACCGCTTCGTCGGTGGGAACCGTTAAAATATCAATGGAAAGCATGAGGCTGCGGTCCATGTCGCAGAGCTCGGCAATCATGGAATCCTTGATGTAGCTGGCGTAATCCTGCAGGTAGAGTACCCGGCCCCAGCGTTCGTTCAGGCGGAAATGGTCTTTCTGGAATTCCATCGAATCAGGGCAGAGCCAATCCTTGAAGCTGTGCCCCTTTTTCATGTGCTCCTTCAGGTCGAAGGCAAAGGCGGCGGGTTCGTTCCCCTTGAAGAAATCCCGGAAAATCTGCAGGCGGGCAGCTGCATCCAGTTCCCGGCCTATGGAGGAAAGCTGGGAAAGGTGGGTGATGAGGTCGGTGCCCACACGGGCAAAATAGGTGCGGGCCTCGTCGATGGTTTTCTTCGCCACCGTGATGGTGATGTAGCGGTCCTGCACCACGCTGTTGTTGGTGCCGGTTACCTTGGAGAGCAGCATTTCATTGTACTCTTTCCGATAATGGTCCAGCCCGTCCTCTTTCATGGGCAGCAGCAGGGATTTCTCAAATTCCTCTTTGTTGATTTTCCGGTTGTTGATGGTGATTTTGGCGGAAGCGCCGGAATCCAGCGCGTTCAGCAGTTCCGAATAATCTAAAAACATCGCCGTCTTATCTTCTTTGCTGGCGATGCTGTAATTGATGTCGGTAAAGGAGAAGGTTTTGGAGAACCGGCTCCCCACCTGAAAGATCCCATCCGGCCAGACGCGCTGGATGGGGATGGCGTCCTGTACGGACTTTGGTATGGTAAATTTCTCTTTCTCTAATTTCGTTGCTTTGGTAAGCGTTTTGATGATAGGCATCCTTCCTTTCCTGAGAGGTTTATGGTTACCGTTCCTGCCCTTTGTACCGTGAACTGCGGTTGTTCCGCATAGGCAGGTCAGCGGGTAAAAGCCGGTATTTGTTGACCGCCGCCCATTCCGGCAGTTCCCGAATAGAGCGGATAGTCCCTTCGTGGAATTCATCGAACAGCACCAGCCGGTTCTGGTCAAGATAGCGGACAGTGCAGAAACCGGCAAACCCATCCGGAGAAGCTATTTTAAGTTTCCCGCCATCCGGCATACGAAACTGTTCACGGCCTTGCAGGTCGAGGATGGGAATTCCATTTCTGGCTTCCCGCATATATCGATCCAAAGCCAAAAAGGAAAAGGCGTTCAGCCGCAAGCGGCAGTCTGTCGAATGGAAGGAACAAACAAGCATATATGAGTAGCAACCGGTATTGATGCGGAATCCGTACAGCCTGTCGGAACTGGAACTGTCCAGTAAGGCGCTGTCCGGGTGGGCCGCACAGTATGACCGCAGTTCATTTGGGCTTTTCAAAACGCCTTGGCGCAGGGTATCCATCATGTCGTTAAAATCATCGGTAAATTCCGGGGTGTTCAGCTTCTTGGTCCGATCCCGCCATGAGCTTTCAAATTCTGGAATACCAGCATTGAGATTCGCTGTCAGGTACCCGATACATCCGGTTTTGGCGTTGAGTTCCCGGTTGCTGTGCCAATTCATGCAGGTTTGTTCTTCCGGGAGGATGGGGTGGATGTTCAGTTCCATTTTTGAGCCCCCTGTTTTTTCCCTGCCGGTGGCTGGGGCTTGCGGGTTTTCCGTTTGCGGGGAGGTTTTTCCCCCTCTGCGATGGCGTCCTTCATGGCTTCATAGTAAAGGCTGTCGGATTTAAACACCAGCTTTTTGGGGTACAGGAATTCCGACTTGAACCACGCCCAAGCCAGCTTTTCCGCTGTCATGCCGTGGTATTTGAAAAATCCGCAGGCAGCGAAGGGCGCGGCTCCGAGGATGCACATCCAGCCCACTTCCTCGCTGCCCACCAGCGGGCGCAGGCCGAAATAGATGCCGACTGCCACGCCTACGGCCAGCAGGGAGCAGATAAACTGCCGGGTGGAGAGCCCGAAAAAGATGGACTCCTGATAGTCCCGGATTTCCTTTGGTACTTTTACTTCGATATCACTTCACTCCTTTTGGGCCTACAGCCCCAATAATTCTTTGACGATCCTGTCGCTCATCCGCACGGCTCCAACCAAGACAAGCAAGTTAAAGATTAACTCGCCCACGTAGCTCCACACGGCGGTAACGGCTGAAACGTTGGGATCAACCGCAGGCGGGCTGGCGGCCATAACCGAGAAGATAATGCAGGCCAGCGCGATGATGGCCCCTTCGAGGCACACCCCGGCATAGGAGCGCAGGAAGTTCTTTCCCACGCTGCTGGTGGGTTCCCCGGCAAAGCTGGACATGGGGATGGGCGCGATAGCCGTGTACATGTAGAGTTTAAACAGGCGGCTATACACTGTCAGAATCATGATGAAGGACAGCACTGTGATGAACAGGCCGCCCAGCAGGGTGACCGCCCACAGGGGGATGCTGTCCCAAAAGCCCACGTTGTTGATCTTGTCGATGATCTCCTGCGGAAGCGTGGTGCCGCTGCTTCCCGACAAGCCGGATTGGGTAATGATGGTGGAAACCATCCCCTGAATGATTTTGAAAACAGCCAGCATAAGGTCGAGGCCGTATCCCACCGCCGCCTTTGCCAGCACAAAACGGATGAACATTTTAAACGCCGCTTCCGGGCGCTTCAGGTCGGCAAGGCTTGAACAGGTTTTGACAACGCCCACCGCGAAAAACAAAACCAGCAGGCCGTACCCAATGGCTTTCAGGGCCCCGTTGATGTCCAGCATGACCTGCCAGATCCCGCCGCCTTTAAAGGTTGCGGGATCTTGGGTAAGCAGCGTCCAGATTTCCGCCAGCTTGTCATTCCATGTTTCCAGCGCCGAATTTAAGTTATCAATAATCCAGTTTCCGGCTGGTCACCTCCTATCTGAAAAATGTGGGAGCGCCCTGCAGTGGGCGCTCCCCTGACGGGAATACAGAAAATCAGGCGGTGATGAGGTCGAGGATTTCCTTGGCAAAGGTAATCACGAGGCCGCCCGCCAGCGTCAGAAATCCTTGGGATCGCTGGGAAGGATCGTGGGACTGGAAGGACAGACCAACCTGCACCACGCCCCAGCCCAAAAGGATGAGGCCGATGGCGCGGATCAGGGAAAAGATAAAGTCGGACAGGTTGTTCACCACGCCCAGCGGATCGCTGGCGGCGAAGGCCGGGATGGAAAGGCAGCAGAAGCACAGCACCGTGGCTGCGTAGACGGAAAAGCCGAGCCGCCCCTTTCTGCCGAGGGGCAAAGCGTTTGCGGGCTTTTTGTTCTTCTTGGGATTTTTCTTCAAAACAAAGCGATTCAGGGTTTTCTTCAGAAGCATTCCTCCAGTTCAAAGTGTATTGTTATGGTTTTAGAAAATCCTCCGGCTCCAGCAGTTCAAAATCGTCGTACTGCTCCGGGGAATAGTCGATATCGTCAGCAGCGTCCTTTGCCTGCGTGTAATCGTAGGGTTCAGCGCCGCCATCTTCGGTCAGCCGGATATTGGGATGGCGCATGAGGTCGTACTTATCGTCCATCATGGGGCGTTCCCCACGGACAAACAAAATCGCCTTGCGGTTGTCCAGCATTCGGACTTCGTCGGGAGTAAGCAGTTCCCGGCCCGTCTGCTGGTCGTTCACGCTGAAGCTGCCGCTTCGCCCCCGGCTCCGGCCATAGGTGTTGGTATCCAATGTTTCCTTGCCCATGAGCTCGGAAACGTATTTGTGGGTTTCCTTCTCGTTCCCGCCTAAATACAGAAACTCATCGCACAAGCCCACCAGCGATTCCCACTGTTCCTTGAACAGCGCCTTGATCTGCGCCATATTCTGCGCGATGTAGCTGCAGAAGATGTTGCGGCTCCGCATGGTGGAGAGCCATGGCAGAAAGTTATCCGTGGGCAGGGCGATATTGGGGGCCTCGTCAATCAGCAGATGGACCGGTACCGGCAGCCTGCCCTTGTATTTCCGGTCCGCCACAAAGTACAGGGTTTGGATGAGCTGCCCGTAAATCATCCCCACAAGGTAATTGAGGGATTTATCGCTGTCTGGAATGCAGCAGAACAGGGCCACCTTTTTCTCGCCCATTTCCTCCAGATGGAGATCGTCGGTATAGGTCAGCCTTGCGATCTGCGGCAGGTTGAAAGCGGACAGCCGCACCCCTACGCTGATTAAAATGGATTTCAAAGTTTTTCCGGCCCCCATCTTAAAGACATGGTACTGCTTCACAGCGATGCTCTCCGGGTTTCGCATTTCAAGCCTTGCGAACAGGACGTCCAAGGGGGACTCGTATTCCTCATCTTCTTCCCGCACCTCCGCTGCGGCCAGCATTTCCATCACCATGGCGAAGTTTTGTTCTTCCGGCGGCGCTTCGTGCATGAGGTACAGGACGAGGGCCTGTAAAAGCGCGGTTTCGGATTTCTGCCAGAAGGGATCGGCGCTCTGCGCTCCGGGCGGGGTGGTACTCTGAATCAAAGTTTCGATGAGGCGAAGCACATCCTTGTCATCCCGGACATAGGCAAGAGGGTTGTAGCAGAAGGAGGCGTCGGGATTTAACAGGTCAAACACCCGCACCTCGTAGCCGTTCTCCTTTAAGGCCCCGCCTGTTTTCCGCAGGATTTCGGATTTTGGATCGCAGATGACCAGCGAACAGTTCCCGCAGTTCAAAGCGTTGGGAATGGCATAGGAACGGCTTTTTCCAGCGCCGGAGCCGCCGATGACCAGCACGTTGGTATTGCGCTTGTGCTTGTGGCCGTCCATCCCCATCTGGAAATGCTGGGTTAAGATGAGGTTTTCCTTGGGGTTCTTCTTATCCCGGTATTTCTTGGCGATCTGGAACACATCGCCCCACTTGGCGGAGCCATGCTCCACGCCCCTGCGGGTATTCTTCCGGCTGGAAACGATCACAAGGACAGCGATTCCATACGCAAGAGTGAAAAACAGCAGGCACCGGGCGGAATATCCCGTCCAATGAACAGAAAAGGGATGGTTCATGGCGGCTGAGAGCTTCCCCAGCAGATCCACGAGGTTCATCCCTTCGCTCCAGCTTCCGGCTGTCAAAAGGGCCAGCCACCAGACGATGGGCAGAGGCAGAAGCCACACCCACCATGGATTTTTTCTTGCCGTTATTCCGTCGAAGAGGCACCCGCCCTTTCTTTACTGCCTGATAAAGAAACAACGTATTTTGTGGTTTTCTCGATCATCCTTCCTTTCCATGAAAACAAAAAAATCCCCCGGAGCCCACGGGAAAACAGTCCCGCAGGTTCCGGGGGTATCAGATATATTTATCGGACAGGCGCACACCTGTATTTTGCCTGCATCAGTTTGATGAGGAGGCGGTCAATTCCGCCGCAGCTTCGTTCCGCCGCCAGATAGTCGTTCCGCATCCCGTTTAGGGACAGCGCGGCGTACTGGTATTCCTCATCGCTCAGGTACAGCCTGCGCTTTGGCGCGGCGAGGGCTTTGTCAATAAGGGCCTGCAGCCTGCCGGACAGTTCCGGCTCAACCGATTCCTGCGCGCCGCGAAGCGCCTTGACCAGTATGTTTTGGTCCCCGCCTGTCATTTTCACCAGCCGCTGCTTTGTCATGGAGATCCCTTCCTTTCTCTTTTTTCACAACCACCATACCACAACGGCTGGCGGAAAGCTACCGGAGAAAAGAAAACAAACGGAAAACTCTCGGCGGTACGCTTTCTCATCGTTCCGGCTCTTTCTCCGCCTTGGCTTTGGAAGCCTTGGCGGGCTTGGGCGCTGCGACGGAGAACTCATCCGGCTGGATGGCCTGCTCCAAATCCCGGAAACTGCGCTGGATATCCCGGTTGATGGAATAGGCCGCCCGTTTGACGTCGCCTATAAAGCCGCGCTTTTCTTCCGGTGTCAGCTGGGCGCAGCTGTGACACACCTTATCAAACTGAAACACTGAGGTATCAAGTCCGAATTTCTGCGCCGCTACATAGGCCGCGCAGTAGGCTTGGGCCGCATACGCCTGCCGGTAGTAACCGCTGCCCACCGCATCGAAGCTGGCATGGGCCTGCTCACGGGCGATGGCGCAGATGGTGGCGGTTTCGTCCATCCCGTTGCGGACAAAAATGGTATGCTGTTTCGGCACATACTGCGCCTGCACCCCTTGGGGAAGCTGGTCGGAAATGGCAAGCGGAACAGGACTGTTTTCTACCATGGCGGCGATGATTTCCTCCGGCAGATGCTTCTGCGGGGGCAGAGGCTGGGGGCCTCTGGTTTGGGAAATGTCGTAGGCTTTGGCAATGGTATAGCCGTTCCCTATGGTACCGTCCTCTTTGGTGTATTCCTGTTCGGCAAAGAAGGTGTATCCTTTCTCGCCGGAACGGATGGAGCGTCCGGCTTCCTTCCATTTATCGAAGGTGCGGGGGTGGGTGATTTCGTGGTTCTGTTCGTAAAGGATGAGAAGGTTTCGAGTGCTTTGAGGCGTACATCCCGCCATGAAATTGAGAAAGCCTTTCATGGAATCGTCATCCCTGAACACCAACTCGGCCTGCGCGTTGACTCTCGACCAGGCTTCCTCACGCTCGGCCTGCTTCATGGCGGCGTATTCTTCCTTGGTGTACTGCTGCTCCGGCTGCTGGGGCTGCGGCTCCTGCTTCTTTCCGATTAAACTGGATAAGTCGATAGGGCATTACCTTCCTTTCTGTTTTTTCTTTTTCTTCTGTTTGGCATGGCCGGGGGTGGGATGCTGGCGCTCCTGCTGTTTGGATTTGGACGCCTTTTTCTCTGCCTGCTCCTGCCGGATTTCCTGTAGTTCCTTTTTGACCGAGGGCTTATGCTCCGGCTCTTTAGGGTTTATTGAGTTGGGCGAAGAGCTTTTGCTGGGCGAGGAAGGCGCGGACGGATTCTTTTCCGCCGGTTCCCCGGCTTCCTTCTCCCGGCCAGAAGTAAAATTTTCGGCGGCGTCCTGCTGGGGCGGGCCGATATTGAAATCGTCCTCAAAGCCGCCCACTTCAAATTCCACTTCGCCCTGTTCGGTTTTGACGGTTTCCGTCTTGCCGGGGGCCGGGGCTGCGGGAGCCTGTTTTTCCTGCTCCTGTACGTTTGCGATGGTGGCTTCGCCAGCCTGCGCCTTAACCGCGTCGAGGCCGAGGTTGTCGAAAATGCGCTGGACCTTGGAGGCATCGTCCGCGAACACCACCACTTCAATGCGGTCCGCCTTTTGCTTGTTCCGAATGGGAACATACAAAAGACCGTGGGTTTTGGCTTCTGTGGCGAATTCCTTCATGTTTTCCGTGGGGACGTTAAAGAATTTGAATGGGCGCTGTTCCCTGAGCATCCGCACAAGCCTTGTCTTGCCGTGGGTTTTCTTCTGATCCTTCAGTACGGCATAGACAAACAGCGCAAAGTTTTTTGCCGCCGCGCCCGACAGCTTGAGGGCCATTTCCGTGCCCTCAAGGGTAAACCGGACGATCTGGTCGGCTGGATCGCTTCCGTAGTTCAGTCAATTCACCTTCCTTTCATCGCTCCAAGTCACGGGAGCGTTTGTGCTTGTTTTTTTCCGGCGCGGCTTCCTTAGAGAAGGAATCCTCGCCGGGAATCAGGGACAGGGCGGAACCGTTGTCCCACTCAATTCCAATCGTGCCCATATCGTCTACATAGGCAACGGTACCCTTGGTACCGGGTGGTGGGGCCTGCGGATCGTCCATGGAATGCAGGGTGATGCGGGTTCCGGCAGGGTACTGCCGCCGGAGGAATTCAATCTGTTCCCTTGTAGGCCGTTGGTTCAAATGATCATCTCCTTTTTTGGTTATCCCGATTCCGGGATTGCTTTTTCTGTTCTTCTTTTGCCTGCTGTTCCTTGCGCTGCTGTTCTTCCAGCCGTGCCGCCTGCAGGCGCTGTTCCATCTCAATGGAATGAGTTTCGATATTCCGGCACAGCTTTGCGGTGTGGCGCAGTTTTTTGAGCTGCGCTGTGAGTTCACTGATCTGCGGGGAATCCGGTTGGTAACGGTAGAGCTTCTGGCGCTGCTTTATGAGGACAGCGATTTCATCTTCCGCTTTCTGCCGGAGGGCGGCAAGCTGGCCCCGGTCCTCTATGTGGTTTTTGAAGATGAATTCCGCCTGCTCGATCCGCTGATCCAGCCTGCGGATATCCTCCCGCACAGCATAGCTTGGATACCGGGGCTTTTTCGGCAGCGCCCCCATTTTGTACAGGTAGGAAAAGTAGAGAGCCCGCAGGCCGGAAAGCCTGCGGGGCTGTGTTTCCCCAAGAAGGAGAAGGAAACGGTTGGCTGGCGGCTGTTCTTTCCCAGCCCGGCGGGGAGGCTTGGGATAGAGGATGCGGTTTTGAATGGCTTCCGGGGTGTACTGCTTGCCCAAGGTCTTAAACCGCACGGTGCGCCCGTTGCCCGGCAGGATCAGCGTGGGGTATTTGCGGTCAAACCGGAAGGCATAGCCCTGCTGCTCTAAAGCGCGCAGGAACTGCTTCCATGTGAGGGAAGCGGCAGCCGCCGCATTGAGGTCCTGCTGAATGGGCGTTTTCCATGTAGGCGCTCCATTTTGCTCGGCCAGCCACTGGGCATAGGGGCGGGCCACCCGTTCTGATTTCTCCGTATGGATAATGGAGAGGTCATGCTTTCTGCACAGTTCGTCGGAAATCTGCCGCACCTCGGTGACATAGGTTCTTTCATTGCTGCGGTATTTCCTGCCGTTTTTCATGGACACGGAGTTCCAGACGATGTGGTTGTGAATGCATTTGGTATTGAGATGGGTGCTGACCACCGCCTGAAAGTTCCCGCCGAGAAGTCGTTCGGAAAATTCCAGCCCGATCTGATGGGCCAGTTCCGGGGAAACCTCTCCAGCGGCAAAGCTTTGCACCAGATGGAAGCCCTGCACTCCTTCTTCCTTATGCCACATTTCCTTGACGCGGCACATATCTTGAAAAGCCGTTTCACAGGTGCAGCCGAGGGCGGACTGGAACAGATCCTGCTCGGTTTTGTCTTTGTTGAGGGCCTTATCGATTTCCCCCTCCAGCGATTCCTCGTTTTCCCTGCGAGAACATTTCTTCTCGTCGAGGGTATAGTCGATAGCGTTATCGAGGCGGTGGACGGGGATAATGCTGGTATATGCGATAGGCTACCAATTCTCCTTTACTTCTTCCCAAACCTGACGGGCCAGATTGGCCATTTCCTCGATATCCTGCTGGCTGGCTTCCCCGTAGGTATTGGCGACCTTGGCAAGCTGGTTTGCGTTGTTGCAGAGTCCAGCTACCTTGTGGAGCAAATCAGCGTGATGCTCACAGGGTTTCGCACGCAGTTCGGCCCCCATGATGAGGGTGCGGAGGAATTCCTCACGGGGCAGGCCGCTTGTTTTCACCTGCGCTTCCAGATGCGTCAGTTCCTTTTTGTTGAGATGAAGGGGGATGATGTGATTTCGTTTTCTCATAGCGAGGCTCCTTTAACGCTCCAGCTCTTTCCGTTTCCGGGTTTCCTTCTGCTTTGGCGGACGAAAATATTCACTGTTGTGAGTTTGGTTTCGGTAATCCATATTCAGAAAATTTTCAAGCAATTCTCCTGAAAAATGAAAACTTTCCGCCAGATCTTCCGGAAGAAATGTACGGTCTATGTACATTTCAGGGCCGCCTTGATGCCGCATCATAAAAAGGCCGGTATCTGTATCATACTCTAAAAAATGAAGCTCCGTTGCCGGGCTGGACAACATCAAGCCTACAAAAGAAGAAAAATGTTCAGCGCGATTTTTTTCTTCTCGCGCCCTTTCTTCCCGTATCTTCCCTTGCGGCCACTCATAGTATACAGGCACATCTTTCAATCTCAGTTGCTCACAATCTGGAATGTATGCGGAATACCGGACATAGTCATGCCCTTCTGTTTCAGCGAGAATTCCATTCCTGCTGTTTTCACCTTTGACCAGTACGCAGTGCCAGCAGAGTTTTTGAGGATCAAACCACATCTTATCCCGGTATAGTGATAAATAGCTTTGATTGGTCCACAGGCCGGACTCCCGAAAACGGCGGTATTGCTGATCTGCTAAAACCACAATCTGTTCCACCAAGAAGTTCATTTGTTGTTCCGGTTCAGAGTGTTCCAAGTCTGGCTTGTCATTGTATTTGGGCCGATAGTAAAAAACGGCTTTTTCCTGATAGGCTTTCGGTTCCTCCAAGGCGATGCGTTCTACCGGCACACCCTGCAGATCGACGCTGCGGTAATCCCTGCCGTAGCCAAGATACAGGGTATCGCGTCCTTGGGCGATCAGCATATTTTCTTTTTCCCCTTCGGCCCGCACCATGAGGCAGCGGAACAGGCCGCCCGGATCGGCGCTCATGAGTTCCCGGTTATCCTTGAGGAAGGGGTATTCCGGGGAGACGTCCTCCGAGAGCTTTTCAAAATCCTCTTTGCTCAGAATGATAACCTTCGCCACCTCAAAAACGCCGGGGACGTAGCTTACCTCGTTCCGGCGCAGGCTGCCCAGTGTTTTGGCGTTTGCCGCGAACGCGGCGTATTGCTTTTCTCTCAGTATTTTCACCTCTCATTTCTTGAGTAAAATCAGCCGGTGCGGTTCAGCGGGGGTTTGGGGCGCTCCCCAAGACGCCTTTGGATATCCAAAGGCTATGCTTGCAAAACCAGTCACCGGCTGGCAAAGAAAAAACGCCGCTGATTTAGATGCCGCCGTTCTCATCCGCTTCCTTGATCTTGGCAAGGCCGTCGAGCGTAGTGCAGATGAGATTGCGCTTTTCAGCGGCTCCAATTTCAGCGGACATACTGTGGCTGATCTCATTCCCGCATACCACCAGCATGCGGCACCGGCCCAGTTTCTGACGGGCGATGCTGTGGAAATCCCTCTTTTCGTCGGCGTTATCCGGCTGGAGGTACTGCGCTTCACTCAGCTTCGGGCAGATGGGGACGTATCCGAGCTCATAAACCTTGCGGCAGTAGCGTTTTAACAGGCGGGGCGCGGCGTCGGAAGCCGCGCAGATGTAGGCAAATGCTTTTTCCATGATGAGTTTCCTTTCCTTATATATATCTGATAAAATGGCGGCGGCAGGCTGGTTGTCCATATGGACGTCCAGCCTGCCGTTTGGTTTCCTGTTGGTCATCCACGTGGACAACCACAGGATGATTCGGCGGTTTCTTCCGCTTCGGTATGGGCTTCCAAGGCAAAGCGCACCCGGTCAGAGCCCAATTTGTAGTAGGCGTCGGTCACTTCCACGCCTACGGCTTCGTATCCTTCCAGCCGGGAAGCAAGGACAGTGGTTCCCGCCCCGCAGAAGGGATCGAGGATGCGCCCGCCCGGTACGCAGATTTTCACAAGGTCACGCATAAGCTGCAGAGGTTTCTCGGTGACATGGGTGCGGTTCTGCGGATTGGCGTAGCGGAATACCCCCGGCAAACATCCCACAGGGCGGTTCACCGGCATGGGGCCGTTAGAGCCCCACACCACATATTCGCTTTGCTGGCGGAAGCGCCCCTTCTGCGGGCGGCTGGTCATCTTATCCCATACCACGCATCCTCTCCAGATCCATCCGGCCCACTGTAAAGCGTCAGTGATGGAGGGGTACTGCCGCCAGTCGATGAATAGGCAGACGGGCGCTCCCGGCCTGCAGGCTTTCCGTGCGTCGGACAGCCATTCCGCCATCCATCTCGTCCAGCTTCTCTGGTCCCGGTTATCCCCGTCAAAATCCGGCAGGGCGTTCTTCGGGTTCATGCTGCTGTACTTCTGGTTGGTGGTGCGGTTTTTTTCCGAGGGCTTCCAGCCGCCCGAAGCGTAGGGCGGATCGGTGATGAGGGCGTCGAACACCTGCGGCTTGAAGGCGCGGATGATCTGCAGGGTGTCCCCATGCAGGATGGTCCAGCCATCCCCGCCGCTGTGCTCCAAAGGCAAAATGGATTCGTCTACGACTTGTGCGAGCTCTTTCGTTTTGTTCAGAGGCATCATCCTTTCGTTGTTTGGTTATCGCTCCGTTTCAGAGCGAGTTTTCTTCTTGGCAGGTATTCGGCTTTCCGGTGAGGGAAAGCGAATGTTTTCCCGTTCCGGCGTGCGCAAGATTTTCATGTACGCATCCGTAATACGGAGTTCGTCCGGGGTAGGGTTGTCGAAAACCTGGCCCGGCAGTACTTGCGCCCCTTGGCAAAGGCGCACGTTCCCGGAAATATTGCCATACACCAAGCCGTTGGAAATATGGGGAGCAGCTTGTGTCCACGGACTCTCTATAACTTTGGCGTTTCCGGCGATGCGGGAATCAGCCTCCACAATGCCTGCCGTGACAATGGCGTTGTCCTCTACAATGGAGCGGTGCCGAATCACGGCGCTGCCGGAAACCATGGAACTGCCCCGGATGACGGCAAGCTCCCGGATTTGGGCGTCGCCAGCCACTACAGCGTCCTCCGCTGCGATGGCCTCATGGAAAATCCAGCAGCTTCCTTCCTGACTGAGATTCCGTTCGCTTTCGACAAAGCCGCCAAGGTCGCCTTGATGGACATCTTCCCGAACGTCCTGTAACGCCCGGATGCGGTGCAGCCATGGGTATTGCGGGTGAGCGATATCGGTAATCTCATACTTCCGATCTGATTGGCTTTTACTGTCTGCGTTTTGTGATCTCTGATCCTGATAGTGCTGCAAGAGTTTCTGTATCATTTCGTCGACATTGTACTTTTTCGCAAAAAAGCGGTTTATTTCCTCGATTTCCCTCGAATGTAACGGAGGCGCTTCAATCCCAAGCCCAAGACCTATTTCGCCGTTGTCATTCTGAAGAAGGGCGATTTTTACTCCAACGACTTTTTCCTGTATGGAGGGATTGTCAAACCCCTCGAAGAATTCTTCCTTATTCAGAATCAGCGGTTCGCTGTGTTTCAATCCGTTATAGCTCCTTTCTATCGTTCTTCTCCACGTTCTTTTTTCGTTTTCTTAGGGCTTTTTTCCGGCAGTTCGATTTCCACGTATTGGCTGATGACGCCGGACGATAGGTTGTAAAATGTACGGAACTGCTCCATCATCCGTTTCGCCCGTTCCGGCTGCCCATTTTCTATCAGCAGGCGTTCAGCCCTTTTGAGGACGGATAGGATATTGCCATCCCATTTTCCCAGCTTCATCTTAGGGCGTTTAGGAGCAGGCTGTTCTATTTCCACGGAGAAATGATCGGTTTCCCAAAAGTGGACGCTGATCACGCCGCCGTCAACCCTGATTTCCTGTTGTTCAAAATCTTCTCCCCAGCCGCTCGAAAACTGATCCCGCAGGTGATCCTGCAAGGCTTTCATTTCTGCTTCTGTGAGAGGTTCCTTCAGACGAACTGTGGTGCAGGCCGTGAGCTCGCCGCCCCGGATTTCCACCGAGGGGATGGCGCTCAGTACCTTTTCCTTGACGCCAGGGTTCCATTCTTTTCTAAAGTAAAGCATGAGGTTCCCCTCGTTATGGCTGTTGTAGCTTTCCACAGCGCGAAGGATCGGGCCTTCATATTCGGCTAACTCAGCGCCGTTCAGCGGTGCTGGAACGTCGGCTGTCCCGTTGTTCCAGCTATCGTCATCCATAAAGTTCCCGGTAAGAGGGAAATAAAGTTTATATGTGATGTTGTTTTCTTCGATATTTTGATCTCCTTTCCAACGAAACCGGTAGCCTTTATCTGGCGTCGCCCCGTTCCTTTTCCTTTCGGGATTTTACAGGCGCTTTTTCTGACAGTTCGGTTTCCACATATTCGCTGATGATATTCAGGGCCTTGTAATAATCCCCGGACTGGTAGACGCGGCTGCTCATCTCTTTGGCCTGCTGCGGCTGTCCGTTTTCTTTCAGCAGCCGGGATGCCCTGCCGAGAATGGCAAAGATGTTCCCATCCATGCCCACCAGCTTCATTTTCAGGCGCTTGGGAACAGGCTGTTCTTTGGAAACTTCTGTACTCCGCACCTGTTCCACTTCAAAATCAAAGCGTTCTTCTGCAAAGTGTACATACAGCACACCGTCGCTGGTCTGGATTTCCTGCTGCTCGAAGCTCTCGCCCCAGCCATCGGAAAACTGGCCCTTGAGATAATCCTGCAGATCCTGCATTTCCGGTTCGGTGAGGGGTTCCCGCAGCTTCACGGTGGTGCAGCCCATAAGTTCATCACCCCGGATTTCCACCGAGGGGATGGCGCTCAGTACCTTTTCCTTGACGCCGGGGTTTCGTTCCTCGTCAAAGTAAAGCATTAAGTTCCCGCCATCGTCGCTGCCGCGCTGCTTTACCGCTTTCTGAATGCTGTCCTCGTAGTAGGCCATATCGACGCCGGAAAACAGCGTGGGATAATCTGTCACACCATTGTTCCATCCGTATTCATCCACGTCGTTTTTGTAAAAATCCCCGGTCAGCGGGGAATAGAGTTTCAGCGTGATTTCTTTCTCGTCGATGTTCCAATCTCCTTTCTAACGGGAACAGGCCGCCCTCTGGCGGGCGGCCTGCTTCTCGTATCGTTCTTTTGTCAGGTCGGCGTAATCGCGGCCCTCTTTTTCCGGCAGGTTCTTCACCATGCGGTACTTGCCCTGATAGGTTTTTTCCAAGTGTTCAGCCGCCCAGCGCCCAGCAAAGTCGTTGTTTGTGCAGATTTCGATTTCCTCAATTTCAGGGTGCCTCTTGAGGAAAGATTCCAACGCAAGCGGCTTTTTGAAGGAAAAGGAGCGTGCCGGTTCTCCTTCTTTCGGGGCGCTGATCCCGCCAAGGGACAGCCGCCATTTATCCGCAGTCCCTTCCAGAGTCAGATGGGCGAGGGTTTCGATGGCTGCTTCATACACAGCCAGCCGGTTGGTTGTTCCCTTGGGCGGAAGGCAGAAGCAGTATTGCTTTTCGCTGCCGGATACCTCCGCCTTGAAAGGCTTTCCTTTGGTATAGGTGCCACGCAGGAAGGCGTACCGGGCCGTGCCGGTTTCATCCTTCCCAACGAACACGGCGTTGTGGTAGTCGGCGCTCTCATAGAGAATCCCCGCCCGGACGCAGGCTTCGATGACCTTGCGGCTGATCCCGCGCTTCAGGAGGTAAGCGAACACCCTGCGGTTGTTTGCCGCTGCCGGAGGCAGGGCGAATTCTTTTTCCTGCTCCGGCTGGGAAGGAGGCGGGATGTAGCTGGGGTTTTCTTCACACAGGGCCAGCACCGCGTCCACAAACTTTACCCCTTCCACCGTAACGAGATAATCGAGGGCGGATTTGCCGCCTATATCCCGGCTTTTCCAATGCCAGAAGCTGGTTTCTTCATTGATCTTGAAGCTGTCGTGTTCCCGGAGTTCAAACTCCCCCCGGCTGTCGGTTTTGACCAGTTCTCCGGGCCGGTACCGCCGTAAAAATTCAATGGCGGTCATCCGTCTGGCGGCGATGATTTGTTCTTCCGTTACTCCGGGCATAGGGCTGCTCCTTTCTTCCTTTAAATGACAGCCGCCCGCAGGATTTTTGCCTGATCGGTGCGTTCCCACGGAAATTCCGGCTTGCCGAAATGTCCATAGGCGGCTGTCTTTGTGTATCTTGGCGTTAAAAGGTCAAGCTGGGCGATGATCTCCGCAGGCGTTAAGCCGAACACGAAGCGCGCCGCTTCCGCCAGACAATCGTCGGCGCAAACTGTGCCGGTGCCGAAGGTATCCACCTCCACCATGACCGGTTCGGCTTTGCCGATGGCATAGGCCAGCGTGACTTGGCATTTTTCGCACAAGCCCGCCGCCACAAGGTTTTTGGCGATGTACCGGGCCATGTACGCCCCGGAACGGTCCACCTTGGTGGGATCTTTGCCGGAAAAAGCGCCCCCGCCGTGCGGGGCGAACACGCCGTAGCTGTCCACCATGAGCTTTCGCCCGGTGAGGCCGGTATCGGCTTCCGGGCCGCCCAGCACAAACCGCCCGGAAGGGTTCAAAAGGATTTTCGTATCCTCGTCCGGCGGCAAAGCCTGCAGCGCCGGAGCCAGCACCTTGTCGGTGAGTTCCCAGCAGAGTTCGTCCGTGGGCTTATTCGGGCTGTGCTGGGCGGAAAGAACGACAGCGTCCAGCCGAAGGGGTTTTCCATCCTCGCCGTATTCCACAGTGACCTGCGCTTTTCCGTCCGGGCGCAGGCCCCGTATCATCCCGGTTTTCCGGGCGGCGGCGAGGGCGCTGGCGAGGCGGTGGGCCAAAACCACCGGCAGAGGCATCCTCTGCGGGGTTTCCGAACAGGCGTAGCCCACCATCACGCCCTGATCTCCGGCCCCCAGCTGCAGGGAGTGGCGATTTTCACTGAGATTTCTTCTGCGCTCTAACGAACAGTCCACCCCGGCGGCGATATCCGGGCTTTGCTTATGGACGAGGCACTGGATGGCGTATCGTGCCGGATCATACCCTGCCTTTTGAAGAACAGAACGGGCGATGGCAGGGATTTGCGGCTCAAACAGGCTGGTGATCTCCCCGGCAACGATGATCTGCCCTCTGGTGGCCAGCACCTCGCAGGCCACACGGGAAAGGGCGTCGTGAGAAAGGCATTCGTCCAATACACTGTCGGCTATGAGGTCGCACAGCTTATCCGGATGCCCTTCCGTAACAGATTCGGCGGTATAGAATTGGTTCATGGCATTCTCCTTCTTTATCGTTCATAATTGGAGGACTTCTTATTTTTCTCTTTCGGCGTCACTACCGGCTCTATTTTGAGGCAACGAAGCCCATTTGATGTGGGAATAAATTTTTCCGGGCACCGAAACTTCCTCTGATATTTTCGCAGCTGCTGTTCTGTCAGGCTGGAGAATTTTTCTCCTTGAAGTCCGCAAACGAAAAAGGTTCCAGCAATGATGTCGTAATTTTTCAGAACACGGTTTAAGGGGAGTCGCTTGAGTTTTCTCTCGTCATTGCAGATAATCGCTACCGAATCATCCCATGGATAAAGCGCCTGAATGGGCCCGCCCACAATTTCCTGCATATCATGCAGCTCTTCTCCAATTTCCGCTATCCGGGCAACTTTGTCCGGTTCTACTAATATAACTCTCATAGTTTCACCTCACTTGCAGGGAAAAGGGCTTGAGGCTTTTCCCGATTTCTTCGTAATTGTTAAAGCGCACCTCGCAGCCCAACAGGTAGGACACGGCTTCTTCCCATTCTTTTAAAGGATATTTTTCCTTATCCGGCAGGCGGTACAAATCGCCAAGGGCCGCCCACTTGAGTTCCGGCAGCAGGCGCAGGTTGGAGATAAAGGTGCGGTGCTGTTCGGCTAAAAGGTCTAACAATCCGGTTTTCTTCAATCAATCCCTCCAGTATGAACAAAATATATGGGCGGAGCGCCTGTCAGCGCCCCGCCCGGTTGAATGATTCTTTTTTGTCCTATGACCAGTAGTCCTTTAAGAACCTGACAGCCCTGACGATCTGCCGCTTATCCCTTCTGGACAGTTGCTTTGCCTTATCGGATGTCTGCATCCACAGCAGAATCTCCTGCTGTTCCTCTTGGGTAAGCTGGCGGGATAACACGAAGGGCTTTCCGGCCAGCGTGTCGGCTTCCTCCTGCCTGACCTGCCGGTAGGCTTCCCGCATTTCGTCGGAAGGCGCATGATCCCGATGCAGCCGCAGGGCTGACAGGGCCTTCAGCAGCATGGCGGCAATGGGCTTTCCTTCCATGCCGCACAGGTTATACTGGTCTCTCGCTGCATTAACAATGCATTGTGCTTTTTCTACGGATTTCATAAGCGTTCCCCTTATCTGTGTATTGCCCTTTCAGGCAACCACAGTATATCGGGAAACCCCGTGCCATAAGAGGACATGGTTTTGCCAAGAAGCGTCCATTTTGAAAACTTTCGACGGGAACTCTATGCTGATTTTCCCCATTCTGCCGCCAACAGCCGGTGCGCTTCCCGGATTGCTTCTTTGGTTTCTTCCGCCAGCTTGCTGCTCTGCGTTAAGTCCCGCAGCCATTGGAGGATTTCTTCCTGTGATTCCGGCGGCACAATAAAGGGTTCGTCGTTAAAGTACATGATCTCATATTCCGACAGGCGGCAGGCTTGGTCGATTTCCTCCGGGGTGACTTCTCCGGCCAAGGCTTCCTCGTCGATCCAATCCTCCAGCATTCCGGCTTCTTTTCCTTCAACGCCTTGGCTTTCTCGTTTCTGGCAAGCATAGCACTTGAGCATGGTCATTTTTTCCTGTACGTTCATGCAAATTCTCCTTTTCTGGATATTACCCCTTTGGGGCAACCACAGTATATCTGAAAAATCCGCGGCACAGGATAAGATATTTTTGCGATTGTTTGGCGACATTGAAAACTTTCGGCGGGGCTATTTCTTCCTGCGGTTACGGATATGCAGGAAAACAAGGCCGCCTAAAATGACAGCGCATAAGACAATCAAAATAATGGCTTTTGGTTCCATAGGTCGATTCTCACCTCACTTCTGCGGCGACGACTACCGTGCGGGCGCTTTCCCACTCATAGGAACAGGTGACAAGCGTCAGCAGGCGGCGGTCCGCGCCGGGTATGGTTTCGGGTTTGTAAAGCGACTGCGCGAAGAGCTCCTTCTGAAAAGACAGGAAATCTGCATCGTCCGCAAATTCGGTGCGGTTAAAGGGGAGCTTTTGGATATCGGTTTTCAGCACAGCCGCAATGCGGTATTCCCGCAGCCCGTCGCTGGTCTGCAGGAGGATTTTGGAATGTTTCTTTCGGAAAACTTCGTCCGCCATCTTTTGTAGAACAGCGAACATGGTCCCGTCGCTCATGTTGTGCCCGTAGACTACAAGGTTTTTGCTTTCCGGGGAACAGTCCCACTGAAAGAAAATACTCCCAGCAGTGCGATGCTCGCCCTTGTAGGTGCGCCGCAAATAGTATTCAGGTTCATCGGCGCTGCTCTGCAGAACAGGGTAATCCACACAGGTGCCGGGGATGGAAATCCAGCCCTTGATATCCGGGTATTCGGCTTGCAGGGCGGAGAGGTTTACAAGGGAGGCGGCCTGTTCTTTCCCAGCCGGTAGCTCCCCGGAGGGTTCTCCGGGGAGGGGCTGCGCGTATTCTTCTTTTAAATCCTGCGCTTCTCTATTGGTCAGCCCCGGCTGGATTACTAAGAACCAGAGAAGCCCCAAAAGGCTCATGCACAAAAGGCCGATGCAAAACCCTTTGAAAAAGGTTTTCATTTTTCTGCGCCCTGATCCTCATCGCCTGTGTCCTTTTTCTTTTTGCCTGCCAAGCGCAGGACAAGAAGCCCGCCAGCAGACAAAACCGCCAGCACGGAAAGGCCAATCAAAACAGCGGGCGTCCACGGGTGGTCGCCGGTCTGCGGCACAGTGGGCACTTCCGGAACCAGCTTGTTGTGCATCTTGACGGTTGTGGTTTCTCCCGCCTTGATTTCTATGGTCTGGTCATCCGGCAGGATGTACTTTTTGGCGTCCTCGCCAGCTACTTCGGATACGGTGTATTCGCCCACACGAAGCTCGACGTTGATTTCGCCGTTCTCATCGGTCTGGAATTCCTGCTCGTAGGGGTTGCCCATGAAGTCAGTACCGGTGATTTTGAAGGTGCGCCCTTCAATCTTATCATCGTCGGCAGTTTTTACTATCTTCAATCCGCCAGTCTGCGCTTTGTTGAGGAAGCCCACGCCAGCTTCGGTTTCAATCCGAACCACCGCTTCATTTTCCGTGATGGAGAAGGGGTAATACCCATCATCCTTCTCGAAAAATTCCGGGCTTTCCTTCTCATGCAGGAAGTAGTTTCCGTACACGAGGTCCTTCATCTGATAGAGGCCCGGCTCGGTTTCGGCCATTTCGCCTGCCAGCTGGTCGATCTCCGCGTCGAATTCCCCGTTGTTGTCCACATCGGCGTAAATCTCAAAGACAGCCCCGGACAGCTTGTTTTCCGGGAAGCCGGCGTCCACCTTGGTGGTTTCGGCGGTACCCTTGATGATCTGGTTTTCGATGGTGATTTCAATGGTCTGCCCATCTTCGGTAATCTCCACCGGGAAGGTTTCTTCCGTCAAAACGAAAGCCGCCGGAGGCGCGATTTCCCGAACCAGCCAATTTCCAACCGGTACCTTGTCAAATTCAAAGTACCCGATCTCATTGCTCTCGGTAACCATGAGTGCGGTTTCCTCGGTGAACTCAGTTTCGTCGAAACGGAACAGGCCGATTTTCGCGCCCGCCAGTTCAAAGCCATCCTGATCCACCTTCCAGCCGGATATTTTGCCGCGCTTTAAGGTGTTTTCAATGGCTTCTCCATCGTTGGCCTGAATCTGCACCTTGGCCACATCCTGCCCGGCGTATTCAAACGCCACCGGGTATTTCTCATCGCTCAAAATGTAGTGATCGTCTGTACCGATTTCCTTTACATACAGGGAAGCCCCGCAGGGTACGTCGGTTTTAAAGGTCGCATTGCCGTTTTCGTCAATGCCGGTGGTTTCCAGCAGCCCGTCTGCCGGGATGGAGGTTCCATCGGAGGCGGTCAATTCTTCCGCAGCAAACAGGCCGAAGGTAATGTTTTTCCATTCCTCGTTCATGCCGATGGAAAAGGTTTCGTCCTGTTCCAGCAGCTTCTGAAGGCTGATTTCCACCTTCTGGCGCTCGTTATAGAAGCCGACGTCGGCGGAGGTGATCTCCACTTCCTGCCCGGCGTAGGACAATGTGATTTCCTTGGGTTCTGGATCAATTACCATGCCATCCGGCGCGGTGCGCTCCAAAATCTGGTAGCGGCCCAGATACAAGGGCTCCGAGGTGGCGGTCCCGTCGCTCCCTGTGGTGAGGGTGGCGGCCAGTTCACCGGCTTTCAGGTGGACGACGCCATCCGGGGTGACGATATCTTCCAATGCGGTGATATCGTAAACAGCACCCGGCTGGCCCTGCACCTCGTATTGAGGCTGGTACATCCCGCCTGCTTCCGCCACATGGCTGAACGTTTCGCCCTCTTTGGAAACGGTGATGGTGCCTTTCTGTACGGCATTGTATTTCTCAACAGTGACAACGTCCTGTGAACCGTCCACCACGAAGGGAACCGGCTCTTTGTCAAGAACATATCCCCATGGACTTTGCTGTTCATACAACTCGTAATTTCCAAACGGAAGCGGTTCCGGCAGCATGAGGGTGCCTGTGGAATCCGTCACGAAGGTGTCGATATCGATGGGGCTGGGATAGTTGATGTGCTGCACCACCCACTCGCCGGTATCGGCGTTGCGGATTTTGACAGCGGTTCCCGCCAGAGGAATAATTTTTCCACTTTCCAGATCCTTTTTCTCAAAACGGATGAGGGAGGTAAAGGTGGGGTTATTGAGGATGAAATAATAGGTCTTGCCATGCTCGGAAATGAACACAGAGAAGTCGGGGACAAATTTCTGCCCCTCAGCCCCTGCAGTTTGATGCACCACGTACAGGCCGTATGGAAGGTCCTTCGACTGGGCAAATCCATAGGAATCAGTGGTCAGCAGGTCACGCTCGCTTTCCTTGGCGTTTTCATAGCTTCCGGCGCTGGCAAGGTACACCTGAAACTCCGCACCTTCCTCCGGCTGCTCGATCTGCACCTCATCGCTGGAGGCTGCGGCAGACAAAGGAAGAACAGAGGCTTTGGAGGCAAGGCTGGCAACCGCAGGGACAAGCTGCGGCACAGTCGACGCGCTTGGGGCAGGCTCCGGCTCGCTTTCCGGCGCGGGGCTGCTTTCAGAGGACGGTTCCTCGGCAGGCTCTGCCGGGGTTTCGGATTCCAAGTTTTCTTCCGGCTGGCTGGAGGAAACATCCGCATCTTCCGGCACAGGGGTGGATTCAGGGATTTCCGAAGAACTGGAGTCGGGCGCTTCCTCGATGGAATTACTTTCTGCCGGTTCTTCCACCGGGACATCTTCAGCAGGGGCGCTCTCTGCGGGATTGCTTTCCTCAGCAGGCGCTTCCGACTGCGGGGCCGGTTCTTCCTGATCCGGTACGGCGGGCTGGTCGGTATGCTTGGTGATGGCGATGCTGCCGAGGATGACGTCCTCTGCGGCGGTCATGGGGATGCTGTTGTTCTCCAAGGTGAAATTGCCCGGCTCCGCGCCTACCGGATAGACGGTTTCGTCCAGCAGGTATCCCTCGCTGGGGGAAATTTCACGGATGCTGTAATCCGGGCCGCAGGGGTATTCCTTGGTGGTAAATTTGCCCCCGTTCGCCGTGGTGTAGGTATCCAGCAGGGTTTCCCCCTTGAACATCCCGTACACAGCGCCATCCAAGGTGGAATCGCCCTGCGCTTCGCCGGTGGCGGAGTCCACTTTCTCCATCTCCACGGTGAACTTCTTCAGGATATTGGAAAAACTGACGCTGGAGGTCTGGCCGGGATAGATGGTTACCTGCTGGGATTCGGGCTGGACGTATTTGTCCGGGGCCTTCTCGGTTACGGTGTAATTTCCGGCTTGAAGGTTATCCACCTTGATGGCGCCATCCGGCCCCGTCACCACATCTTTTTCGATGCCGTTGCCGGAGATGTGGAAAGGAATGCCGGAAACCTCTCCATCCTCAGAGGTTTTCACAAGCTGCAGGGTACCTGCTTTGATTTCAAGGGAGAAGTAGCATTTCACCGGCTCGGCGGAGCCTTCCACATCGAAGGTGACCACGTTCTGGTACTCGTCCCGCAGCCAGTATTTCGTGCCGCCGGTAACCACGCCGGGAACAGAAGAGGGCAGCCGCTTTTCGGCGGTAATGGTGCCGAATTCCTTTTTATCGGTGGAAACGTGCAGTTCATTGCCGCTGACGGAAAAATCCACCCCCGGATAGCTGACAGCGAAATTCCCCAGCACATTGTTCTCGTCCACCAGTGTGGTTTCGTTTTTTCCATTGCTCTCGTTGTATTTGAGGTCATGGGTGTATGCCCCAACTGCGCTGGGATCATCGGTGGCAAAGGACGGGATGGTGTGGTAATTCACGACGTTCTCCCGAAGCTGATAGAAGATCGGCTTCGCGGCGGGGCTGTTGACGGTGAATTCATTGACGATCTGCGTTTCGTACCCGGTCCCCAACTGCCCATGGGCAATCAGCCAGATGAGGATTTGGGTGGCGATATACTCGTCGATGGCACTGCCGCCGTACTTGGTTCCGGTTTCCACGTTATACCCCAAGGTCAGGGCGGTGTTGATCATCGCTTTCTGCTCGGCGGTAAAGGCGGCGTAATCATCCGACTGGTCATAACCGACGCCTGTGTGTACACCTACGCTGAACTGGATGCAGTAGGCGGTGCGGAAGGCTTTCAAGTCGTTGATCCGCAGTTCGGTGAACTTATTGGAACTGTATCCGCCAAACGGGGCGGGAAGATTGGAACTGAGGGAATACCCTCTGGTGTTATGGTCGATCATGGAGATGTACCCGTCGTAATCGTAGGAGGCGGCAAAGGCGCCGCTTGGAAAAATCCCAAGGCAGAGCAGCGCCGCCATCATCAGGGACAGCAGCCGTTTTAGATGTTTTTTCATACAATTCTCCTTATTCGTAAAATGCAAAAAGGCCCCCGCAGAATGGAGTGAAAATTCTCCATCCCACGGGGGCCGGTGTTCAGATTATCGTTCTTCGCCGTGTTTCCGGCGGTGGTGTTTTTTCTGCGGAACAACTTTCTTCGGCAGTTCCTGTTGAGTGAGGCGGACGGCTTCCAGAACAGGGGCGGTTTCGATCCCGTTCTGCCTGCAGCCGTTCAGGATTCCTTCCAGATAGGCTTTGGAGGGCATGGCAGGGACGTCCTTGTAAGGGCTGTTCATGGTGTAGGCCATGATTTCATGCCTTACCCCATCCTGATCTATTACCACAACAGGTTCTTTCCCGTACAGGTAGGGAAAGCCCTCGTAATGGTCCAGATGCCGTTCATCCCGTTCAGAGATCCGCCAGAGGACGCCATCCACACAGCTTCCTTCTTCCGGAATAATGGTGGCAACGCCAACCCCGCCCCCATTGGTGCGGAAAGCGAGGCGGTACCCTTCCAGCCGGACAGTATCCACCACTTCCGCGTCCGGGCAGCGGAACGCCATCTGGTTCAGGTTCATATTGCTTCCATAAGCAAAATACAGCAGTGTGCCGGTTGGCTTTTTGAAATTTTCGGTTTTCATCATCTCCTATCGTTCTTGGTTTCGGCGGTTTTGCAGGCTGGGGTATTGGGATTTGTCATACCGCCATGCCCTATCGCCGGGGAGGTTCGAGAGCAGATGCTCCCGCACATTTTTGTATTCCGGCCCGATAAGGCCAAGGCGCAAAAGGAAGGTGCGGAAGGTAAAGGCGGGGTTTTCGCTGATCTCGGTTTTCCGCATGACGGTTCTGCTCTGGTTGATGGCCTGCGCGGAAATGGCAAGCGCCAGCGTGATATTCGCCCGAACCTTACCGGCGTGGAGGGTGCTTTCAAAACAGCGCCATTCCAGCGTACCCCGATAGAATACGGAATGAAGGTTCAGGGCGTAATACCTCGTCCAGTTGTAATGCTCGTAGCTTTCATCCCGCCCGCCGTACCATTCCCGCTTGAGGCGTTCCATGGTCGTGTTCGTAGGCAGCTTGCGGATTTTTTCCAGCATAGGTTCCCGCACCTTCTGGCACCAACGTTCCACTCGGCGTTCATTGACATTGAGGGCTTTAAAGAGAATGTCCTCTTTGGAATACATGATGGAGAGGGCGTTTTTCAGGCTCTGCGGGGTATGCTTGGAGGCGTCCACATGGACGTGCATCCCGCAGCTTCCGTTCACGACAGCCCCCGCATGACGCAGGGTGCGGACAACTTCCTGCAGCTTTCCCATTTCGCTGTATTCCAGCTTGGGGGAATTCATCTCCACCTTATAGGTGTCATCGCCTATGGGAAGCTGCTGCCGCCCGATCCGATGAGAAGCATGGATGCTGGAGTCGTAGACAAACCGCCACTTCTTGCCCTCGTTGTCTGTAACCTCCCACGGATCGTAGGTGCGGGATTCGTGCGTTTGACGGGCCATGGTGCCGAACAAGGCTGCCACTGCTTCCGCCGCTTTCTGGCGGGAAAGCCCTGTCATCTCGATCTCGCAGCCGAAGTATTGGTCCTTTAAATCAATCGATGGCGGTCACCTCCCGGTGGGCGGCGGCAAGCCGGTTCCCGATGGCTTCCACCACATTCACGGTTACGCCGTTTCCGGCCTGCTTGTATAGCTGGGCGTCGGATTGGAGGGGCAAAACAATATCGATCCGGTCATCTGTCCATCCCTGCAGGCGCAGGCATTCCCGCGGCGTCAGGCGGCGGATACGCTTGATCGGCTCCAAGGTGCCTTGGTCGCTGTTTGTGGTGAGGGTATGGGCGATTTTTCGTCCAACCCTGCCGCGCCGGGTGTTCTTTTGAGCATAGGCCAGATTGATGCTGTCGCCGGGATAGGCCATTTTGTACCCCTTTTTTGTGTTCTCCTTGATGGACAGGCCCACCTCGTATAAACCGGTTTTCCCGCCGAAGCCGCCCGTCTGCGCCGCGAGGGTGCAGCTTACCCCTTCCGGGGAGTAGACTCGCTCTCCCTGCGCGCCGGGATGGATTTGTATAAGAGATGTGCCTGCTGTTTCGGTGAAAGGAAGTATTTTTCCTCTGTATCTTTCATCAAGATATCCGATAAGGTACACCCTTTTTCTGGATTGGGGGACTCCGAAATCTTTGCTGTTAAGCACCTGCCATTCCACAAAATACCCCAATCCGTCCAGCGCATGGAGGATGGCCGCAAACGTCCGGCCTCCGTCATGGTTAAGCAGGCCGGGAACATTTTCAAGCAGCAGATACGCAGGTCTTTTTGCCGCAGTCAGCCGGGCAATTTCAAAGAACAGGGTACCTCTTGGATCATCGAATCCTCCACGGTGTCCAGCAATCGAAAAAGACTGGCAGGGAAATCCGCCGCACAGCAGGTCGAAGTCGGGGATGCCGTTTGGATCGGCTCTTCGGATATCTTCACAAAACCACTCTCCTTTGGTATCGAACAGGGCTTCATAGCTTCGGTTGGCCTTTTCGTCGATCTCGCAATGGCCTATGCAGGTAAACCCTCCGGCACGGGCGAGCCCTTCTCGGAACCCGCCAATGCCGGAGAACAGGTCAATATATCGTATGGTTTTTCCTATCACGCTCCTTTTGAGGGATTTGATGAATCGTTAAAGCACAATCAATGGACATCGCCCCTTTCTCTCAGTGGAATACAATCTATATGAAAACAGCCCGCAGTTTCCTGCGGGCTGTTACTGGCTGCCTTATGCGTAGGCTTCTTCATTTTCATTGGTTTCGCCGGTTTCCACGGTATCGTCATCCGGCGCGGTTTCTTCATCTTCAGGGGATTCATCGGCAGGCTCGGTTTCTTCTTCCTCGTCATCGTCCTGTTCCCAGCTTTCCGGCATGGCGTCCTCATCGTCCTCGTCGGGGCAGTTCTCGTCGCTGTCATCTCCCTCTGCGGGGATTTCCTCGCCCTCGTTGATTTCCGAACTCTCTGCCGGATTTTCTGCTTCTGTATCATCGGCTTCTCCATAAAATGATCCGGTCAGAGGATTAAACCGATTGGCCCGTGCTTCCTCTTGGGCTGCTCTGGCCGCTTCGAATTCTTCTTCCGCTTCTTCCAGCGCCTGTTCGATCAAGCTGATCACAAATTCCTTTTGGGTAAGGCGGCGGTGGTAGGTTTTCTCGTAGTTTTCAAGGTATTCCTTTACCCTCTGGAACAATTCCTCGCTCACCTGAAATGCTAACGTTCTTCCTTTTTCCATGACTTTGACAGCCCCTTTCTCATAATGTTCCATAATGACCATTTCGATGAATTTGCTGATTGTGCTTTCCGTTTCCCTGATTTCCTCGCTGACGCGATTGTGCAGGTCTAATGGGATTTTGCAGGTAATTCCCTTGGTTTCCATGCTCTATCGCTCCTTTTTCGTTTCTTTCCCTTTCGGGCAACACAAGCATACTGCAACCCGCCTGATAAAGCTATTACCAAGAGCAACAACCTTTCAGCCAAAGCAGGCTCAACAAACGTCACAACCAACAAGGGCTATGTTGAGGGCTTTCAGCGGCTTGGCCCTTCCATTTTCTTTTGCTTTTTTGGGGTGACCGGCTGCATATCCTCAAAGAAATATCCGGCCATCTGCTTCATCCAGCTAAAATCCTGTTCTTCCGGTATTGCAACTGTCAGGGCAACGGCATCTGAAATGCGGCTTTTTCCGTTTTCCCGGTAGTATTCCTCAAAGCTGCCCCACCAGCCATCCGCGCCGGTTTTGATTATATCGTCCCGCCCGTCAATGCTGAGGTAATAGCGGGCGGTATCCACGCCGATGGATTTTCCGTCTATTTTTTGGGAGGCGTACACCTTCTCATCGGCATAAACGTCTATGGTCTGCCTTGGGGCAAGGTAAAGCGTCATCGTCCGGTCTGTGTATTCGGGGTATTTCTCATTCGGCTTCTCCAGCAGGACAAGCCGGGCCGCATCGAAGGATTTGGGTGTTTTGTAATCCACGGTGAGGCGTTTGAGCTCGGCCCCTTTGAATTCCTCGAAATACAGGGGATCGCCAAACACAATGTGCTTGGGGTTTTTGATTTTGTAGATTTCTTTTCTCATAAGTCAGTTCCTTTCGTTTTTAAACAGGGTTAATCTTCTTCCAGCAGGGAACCGAGGAAGCCCATCATTTCCTGTGGGATGGCATCTTCCTGCTGTTTCACAGGCTGGGAAGGGACAGCTTGCAGTTCTTCCCGCAGCACCCGCCGCAGGGTAGTTTCAAAGGCTCCCTTTTCTTCGCTCTCCAGAATCGCCTGCACCAGAAAGGCGTTTTTCTGTCCGTCCGGCACAGCCTGCAGGATTTCCCAAGCCCTGCGGTGGCGTTCATTCTGGAGGTTGGGGCGGAAGCCGAATAGGGGCCTGTTCATCCCTTGCTCACACCGCCCGACAAATGCCCCAAAATCCGCTCGAATCCTTCGGCGTTTACCTTATCGTCTATCAGGGCGAAAACCCGGCACAGGCCGTCCTGTTCGCTCACATTGCCTTTAACCACTGCCGCGCCCCCGCCCAGCATGACTACCGGAATGGCTTTCAGGTCAAACCCCGATTCCATGGCTGCCGAGAGAAGCCGTTCGGTGTAGAGGCGGCCCTGCTTTTGGATGATGCTTCGGGCATCCTCGTCCATGCTGCAGGCTTTTCCGGCCAGCACTCGTTCCACCTGCGCATCGGTAACGGACAGCCCCACATCCCGGCGGACCTGTTCTTTCGTTTCATCGATGCACCGGATCATGCCAAGCTCCAAGCTGCGGCAGGTGGAAGCGTTGGGGACGCCGTTGTCCAGCCGCATGAGATCCACCGTCCAGCCGCCAATGTCCATGAGCAGAACAGAAGGTTCGTTTTGGATAAGTTCAGGATGGATAGCGATGGCGGAATACCCCTGTGGGAACAGCTTCACATCCTCGATGGTTACTTTGTAGGGGATTCCCTCAAATTTGAAGCACACCGGCTGGGAAGAACGCAGAAGGTATTCCCGGAAGGGCTTTTTCTCACGGCCAAATCCGGCCAGAGGCAATCCAGCAGCGAGTTTGACGGAACACTCTGTTTTTTCACCGCGCTGTTTCAATTCCTTGGCGATGGCGGTAAGGGTAAGCAGGTAGTAGTTGTCGTTCTCCATCTTGTTCCGCAGGATCGGCTGCCTGCCCGTCCCGCACACGAAGAACTTCCCGCCGTACTCCAGTGTGTTCTGCGGGGTGTAGGGTTCATGGCTGTAAACAGCGATACCGGCTGGGAAAGAAAAATGCCGGGTTTTGATGGCGTAATAGCCGTGGTCTATGCCGATGTTCATGGTTTTGCTCATCCTTTCTTGGCGATTGTTGAAAACTTGGAAGGTTTACTGGTTTTGAGTAAGCTTGCTGGAGGGAATCCTGTTCTTTCCCAGCCAGGTAAGTAATTTAGAGGGTGAGAGTGTGAGAGAGGGGGAAAGCGAAGAGTCGCTGCGAAAAACCTCCCCGGCGGCTTGCCGGGGAGGTTCTAAAAAAGGGCGCACTGCCCCCTTGTATCTTGAGGGCTTAAAATTGGCCCTTTTGGTGGGATTCGTCAATCTATCTATGAAACTGCCGGAAACTTCTACACTTCCGACAACGGGAAAAAAGGGTGGTAAACGCAAAAAAGCGGGGCCTCCGGCCTGAATTTTCAGGCGGAAACCCCGCTTTGACGGATTTTGCTGCGGTTTGCTGTTTGGACATCCACGGTAAAACCGTTTTTCGGATTTTGCTCCAAAAACCCCGCAAACCCGCATGAATACTGAAAAAAATTGGGTGACATCTTTTTTGTCACCCAATCATGG
>OBAM01000526.1_pt1 | contig 32753 bp, 29 predicted proteins | sample 1517751 | NCBI WGS metagenome assembly OBAM01 (sample SAMN04571703, study PRJEB22368) | human gut metagenome | biome: human gut; material: stool | host: Homo sapiens | place: Luxembourg | collected 2012-10-18
TGGAAGCTCTTTAATTTCATCTTTTGTAAATACTCTCTTCAATGCCGTAATTGCACTCATAAATACAATTTTCGAAGTAAATGATCCTAACTTTCCTAATGCCTGAAGGTCTGTAAATTCACAGCAATACGTCAAAAGGATATTCCCACTTATTGTTTCTATCAACATCCAGATTGCATTAAATGCAATTGCGAAAATACATTTATTCCAAAATTTTCCTTTGTATATCAATTCAACAACCAGCAGAACTGTAATAATCGTAATACTAATATTTGCGTAAGCTGGCAAAATCTTACCATTGGATATTTCAATCTGCCATGCAGCAAACACCACCGTTCCCATGACGGTCAATGCCCTTCTTTTTTTCCTTATCAAAAATATATCAAAGTAATAAAAGAACAGATATACTGCAAATAAAGCAAGCAATATATCTGTTCCACATGAAATAATGCTATTCACCGACATAAATTGTGTCCTCCATTGAACAATACTGTTCACCAATTAGCTTTCTTCTGTCCTCACTAATTGAAATTTTCTTGCTATTATCCATAACTACGAAATCATATGCTTGTCCTTCCACATGCTTATAATTTACAAGATATGACTGATGAACACGTAAAAATGGCACTTTGCTTTGTTTAAGACTTTCCTCTATATCATTTAATTTTCCATATGCGACAAATGTATCTTTTTTCCGTCACAATAAATACTTTACGTTTATTGCTCTCAAAGTACAAAATTTCACGAATTGGTATTTTATGGTTTACCCTCTGATAGCTATACCGAAAATACGAATCTCCGCAATACACTTCTTCGTATGCTGATTTAAAACACGATTCAATCTGTTTTTCACTCACTGGCTTCACAAGGAAACGAAACGGTCTGACTTCAAAAGACTCCTGCATATGATTTTCGTGGCTTGTAACATAAATAATAAGAACGTTTTTATCATAGGCTCTAATTCTTTTAGCTGCCGAAATCCCATCTTCTTTGTCCATTTCTATATCCAAATAAATCATGTCAAAATAAGTCCCCTTTGCAACTGCATCTGCAAGACTCTTTCCATTCCAAAACACTTCAATTTCAACATCCATAAAATTTCGCTTTGCTATTTTCTGCAACAGCATATCCATTCTTCCGGTTGTCTGAATATCATCATCACAAATTGCTATATTCAGCATTTCTTATCAACTCTCTTCTGTATTTTCCCTGTCTCTTTTACGTTTTTCACCAGCTTTTTTTACCGTTTGCATAATTGACCATACCATTTCCTGATCATACTCATCTAAACCTTTATATATCTCGATAAGATCATAATAGGTGTCTAATGTCTTGTTCACTTTCATCTGTCCTTGCAAATCTCTCTTCACTTCTGAAACTCCCAGTAAATAATCCGTTGTCACATTAAAATATTCGGCTATCCTCTTTAACACATCCACTTTAATACACAACACATCTCTTTCATATTTACTAAGCATTTGTTGTGTAATTCCTAATTCAGAAGCCAAAATTTCCTGTATCAGCCCTCTATTTTCACGAAGTTGTTTGATACGACTCTCCATAATTGGTTACCTCTTAAACATATTATAGATATATGCTACCTTAAAAAGGTTCTTATGATACAAATAATAGAAGTAATCAATTACTGTATTTTATCCACTGGCTCCATTATCCATATATATTCCGCCTTTCCCCTGCGAAAGGCACTGATGGGGTTATGAAACTGTGAACTTCCAATAAATTTACGACTAAAATCGATTTGCCCGCATAAATACTGGATTTTCTGTGGAAATATAGGTGAACCAGTAGTCGTAAATACGCATTAATAAAATTACACCATATTCCCCAAAAAGCTTAAAATTATGGGGTATTTATATATTTAGTTGTACAAATCAGTGGAAGTTCACATATATATGTCATCGGTCATCCGTTAAGGCATCAATGAATGGTGCATAACGTAGCCCGTAAACTTATCTCTTCCAAAGTCGACTCGATTTTGCCAGATGACCAGTCATTGTCAGTTTTATTACTACAAAATCAGGAGGTTATTTTATTGGCTTTCAAAATTTTTCGTTTTAATTGCTGTGGGCTTGATGTCCACAAAACATGGATTTATGCTTGCATCGGTATCACTGATTCAAAGGGCAGAACTGATTACAAGCAAGCTCGTTTCTCTTCTTTTTCCAAAGGTTTGAAGGAACTGTGTGATTAGCTTGCAAAATACAATTGTTCTGAAGTTTGTATGGAATCTACCAGCAAGTATTGGATCCCTGTATTTAATATTTTGGAAAAAGCAAATATTTCTGTTATTCTTGCTCATCCCAAATATACGAAACTACAAAAAGGAAACAAGACTGACCGAAAGGATGCGAAATGAATTTGTGATTTATTCATGTGTGAAATGATTAAACCTTCCTTTATTCCACCTGCTGAAATTCGCCATTGAGTTCCAAGAAACATCCCGAAATAACCGACCGCTATAAGCGCATAAAATCGCACCGTGGTCACAAGAAAGCCATCATTGCAATCTGTCGTATGCTCCTGACCGTTATCTGGCACATACTCTCTGATTTGAAGCCATACTCAGCAGAGGGCTTTCTTGAATTACGTCCTGTGAATGAATCACAAAAATACTGACCACTTCACAGGCTCTTAATCTACTAAAACAGCGTGGATATACTATCAAGGATGATGTTACTCCGGCTATGAATTAGGTGTCGTGTCTATATTTACCTTTTTGAAAAGCCACCGAAAGATGGCTTGTTTGCTATGCGATTTACTTTTTCTCTAACCACTATCTCTTTGTTTCAAACTTACCGCCAACGAAAAAATTATGACAATCTTTTCTATGTAATTGTTTCCTGTGTTAAAGTAACTTTTATTTCATCTGAACTTTGCAAGTTTGTTACACACACCTCCCACACAAATCTACAAACATCTACAGGTGGCGATATAAACAACAATAAAAACGTAAATCCCGAAGAGTTGGTAAAGGAAATATCCCAAACATCGGAACCAGTTGCTCCTTATTCTTGGATATGATACTGCTATGCGAGTTAGGGAACTAACAGAGCTGAAAGTCCGTGACCAGATACTCGGAGAAAACTGAAAATTTCGAAGTCCCACTAGTAGTGAAAAAATCTGGCACCCTTTTTTGGCAGTGACACATTCTTAGTCATCAACAACATCCTCTCGCAACATAAAACATAACTATATCTCACTCATATACATTTTCTTATACGCTCCGTTTTTTAACATTAACTTATCATGTGTTCCCTCTTCAACAACACTACCGTTTTCTATAACATATATATAATCTGCGTTTCTAACTGTCGAAAGCCTATGTGCAATTATAATGGTTGTTTTTCCGCATAAGTATGTATCAATCTCTTCCATTATTTTTTCCTGTGTTAGATTATCTAAAGCAGAAGTTGCTTCATCAAAAACATAAATGGATGCATTCTGTAAAATTGCACGCAAAATTGCTATTCTTTGTTTTTGTCCTCCTGACAATTTCACTCCATACTCCCCAACTGTTCCCTCTGGGTTTTCATCCATAAGAATGGCATTATCCTCTAGATCTATTTTCTTACACATTTTTTTGATTTCAGAAATATTCCTATCCCCTGTTAAATTTATATTATTTAAAACTGTATCATTAAATATCATCACATCCTGTGTAACAATTGCTATGCTATCTCTCAGAGCTTTTAATGAATATTTTTCTATAGGTATATCATCAATAAGTATTTTCCCTTGATTTGGACTCCATAATCTATATAAAAGTTTTAACAAAGTACTTTTTCCACACCCACTGCAACCAACAATTGCGATTTTTTTACCTTTCTCAATTTTCATATTAAAATCATTCAATACATTCACTTCAGGTTGATATGAAAAATTCACATTTTCAAATTGAATTTTACCTTCTATATTTTCTTTCGTTCCAACATCAACTGTTTTGGGAATACGCAAAACAGTTCTTATTCTTCTGAGAGATACGATTGCTATATGTATTCTTGTATTGGAATTGGTTAATTGTAATATTGGAGAGATTAACATCGATGTATATTGAATAAAAGCCATCATTGTTCCTATTGTCATAGTATTCTGTATAATTGAAAGTCCACTGATTAAATAAATTACTATAAACATAATTTCATTAAGCGTATTTGCTGTTAATTGATTTTTTTCTATCATTTTTTCCAACTTAGTGGATTCATTAATATAAAGCTGCTCATTATTTAAGTATTTTTTCAAGAAGAGTATATTTGCATGTGTAATTATTATATCCATCATATGAACGACAAATTCTTCTAATAAATTCATTGATTTTCCACTTATATCCCTAACTCTTTCCAATTTTTTAGAGACAAGTTTTATATATTTTTCATGCAAAAACAACATAAATGTCTCCATTAAAATCATAATAAGTAAAAGTTTCGTATTTATACATGCTAATATCACAAAAGCCGATATTGCAGATAATAAATTCTTAATAATATCTATAACAAAATCTATTCCCGTCTCTTCTAATGCACTTACATCACTATCGATTACTTTTAAAATATCTCCTGTTTTCTGTTCCGTAAAATATTTACCCGGTAATTCTTGTATGTGTAACAGCAATTTCGTTCTCATTTTATATGTAGTTTGCTTTTTAATTTTTGTTCTCAATACTGTAATAGAGTACTTACATAATGCCGAAATAACTATTAAAATTACATAGGATATAGAAACAATAAACAGTAAATTAAAATTATCGTGCGAAATAGCTTTATCTACTAAAATTACCAATAGCTGTGGTTCCAGTAGACTTAGCGTTGTTACGACTAAAGTTAATACAAAAACTATTAGTGACTTAATTTTATTTTCTTTAAATATATATATAACATACTCTTTAAATTCTACCATTTGTATCTCTCCTTCAAGAATTTATATACAGAATATATAGATATAAAATCATTTCTCTCAAAAACGCTATAATTTTCACAAACAAATCCATACTTTTCTTCCAAAAAGCGAAGGAATCTATAAGCGAATTCTTTTTTTTGGCTAATTTTCGAACTATACAAAGAATACGAATAAATATCTGAAATATTTTCTACAGAAAAAAACACCGCAATATTTGTTGCTAATTTATTTAATTTTATCGGATCATAAATAATATTATTATCTCTAAAAACTGGATATTCTTTAAACAAATTAAGAAGCGGAACCGTCCAAACAAATAATTTTGATTCTTTTCTTAATAATTTTTTTACTTTCGAATTGTCATTGCTAGGTTGCTTCCGTAATATTCTTGCTAGTTTCCCAGAAAGTTTTGCTGCAGCAAAGCTATTACAATCTCCATACATAACATAATCATCTTTTTTCTGATAATATAAATGCGGCTCACTTCGTATAACGCAGTTAATTCTTTTATTTGAAGAAAACATAAAGTCAAAATTCTGTTTTAATTTTCTTCCTTCAACTGCAATAACAGTACTATAAATTGCCGGAATACTTTTCTTGCTCCCATTTTCAACAGCAGCTATTAAAATTTTGCCTTGATCATTTAACCTTTTACATATTTTTTTTAACCTGCTATCTCTTCCATTTTTCTCAACTGCCAAACTCATGTTAATAATATTTACATCTTTATCTAATAAATATTCTAAGCTAGCGATAAGGCATTCGATATTTCCCTCTAGTTTTCTGTCTAATATTTTTATAATGAAGAATTCAATATCAGGACACTCGTTGATAATAACAGATGCTGTTAATGTCCCATGTCCATTTTCATCGAAATAATCCTCAACAATTTTAATTTCATTATTTATTAATGTCACACCAATTCCTGAAACTTTACATTTAAACTGGTTCTTAAAACGGTTGTCTATACCTGAATCTATTATTGCAATCGTTACTTTTCTCATTTTTTTAATAAAGGCCATCGTTATATCTTCATGCTCAAACAATGAATCTATAACGATAGCCCCTTCCTTACTTTAGTTTTTTTTTATTAGAAGTGATTAATGCAGTGGTGAAACATATGATGCAGGTTTATCAAAACGTGTGCAATCACTCAAACAACAAGAATTAGGGTCATAAATTGCCGGCTTTCCCTGTACTCTGCAGCAACACTGCCCAATAACTTTTTTTAATTCCTTGTTTTTCATCTTTCTAATCTTCATATTAATTCCCGCTTAGTGGTAAATCGTAACATGTGCTGTATCACGACCATCTTTTTTACAGTCAGCCAGGCAGCGGGAATCTGTTTCATAGACTGACGGTTTTCCTACAATCTTGCAACAACACTGTCCAGTTACTTTTTTCAGTTCTTTATTTTCCATTTTTCTAATTTCATGTTGGTTTCCTCCTAGTGATAGATTGTATAATGTGCTGTATCACGGCCATCTTTTTTACAGTCAGCCAGGCAGCAGGAATCTGTTTCATAGACTGACGGTTTTCCTACAATCTTGCAGCAACACTGTCCAGTTACTTTTTTCAGTTCCTTATTTTCCATTTTTCTGATTTTCATGTTGGTTTCCTCCTAGTGATAGATTGTATAATGTGCTGTATCACGGCCATCTTTTTTACAGTCAGCCAGGCAGCAGGAATCTGTTTCATAGACTGACGGTTTTCCTACAATCTTGCAGCAACACTGTCCTACAACCTTTTTTAATTCCTTGTTTTCCATCTTTCTGATCTTCATAGTTTTCATCTCCTTTCCTAGAATTATATTGTAAACAAACGATAAAATATTGTTTGCATTACAAACTATTAGCCAGCAAATTAATAACACAAATAACCATTCTCTTCATAAAGTAAATGATTCATATTGCATTCTAAGCTATTAGGCGAATTGTAATCTCCTGTAACCAATTTATTTATGATTTTGCATCGTGTGGAATTACAGAAATTATAAAATACACATCCTCTACATTCTTTATTTTCTTTCTGAGAATAAGATAATATTTCTTCTAACTTTTTATAATTTATTCCTTGTTCAATATTTCCGATTAAAAATTCTTTATCGCCTGCTGCAAGTGTACATGGATATATGTCCCCATTAGGATAGATATTTATAGTTTGTATTCCGCCTTGGCACAGTGACTTCTTTTTAATACTCAATGGTTCCAAAAGACTTATAGTGACATCTTTGTTTCTTACATATATTTTAACCTTTTTTATTTCTTCTTTTATAATTTCAAACTTTTCTTCATTCCAATTTTTGTCGTAAAAATCTAATACAGGTACAATTAGATTAAATCCTTTTTCTACTAAATATATAATATTCTTTGATAAGTTTTCTACCTCTGTTGATCTAACCGTCATTCTTACTCTTAAGTCTGGATATAACGCTAACAATTTTAAACTATTTTTCATTGCTATATCATAACTTCCTTTATTTTCTTCAAACACTCGTATACTGTCATGAGTTTCCTTTGTTCCATCAAGGCTACACGTCACTTCAATTTTATGGTCTTTTAAAAATTCTATAATTTCTTCATTTAAAATTGTAGCATTAGTTGTTACTTGATATGAAATATCGTTTACAACAGAATGAAGTTGATTTTCAAGCTCTAAACTAATGAATTCCATTATTTTATAGTTTAAAAAAGGTTCCCCGCCATGAAAAGAAATTTGCAAGTTTTTCGTTTTATCACAGTCCTGTACTATATAATCCACTATCTTTGCTGCATAATCTTTTGATAAATAACAATTAACTTTTGCTGTTCCCTCGTAGCAGTATTTACATTTCAAGTTACAAGCTGTAGTCAGCCAAATCATATATCCAACTGCCATTTTATTCCCCCCATATTTTATGTAAAAGCATCGGTTTACAAGTTTCGCAATACTTTTCTAATGCAGCCTCAGATTTTAAATTATATGCTTCTCCAGGACATGTCCAACAAAATAATGAGAGTTCACAATTAGCACATTTTTTACCATATAACATATCAGTTTTTAGCATTAATTCTTGAATATCCTTTTTCCCTTCGCTATCAACTAATAGTTCATCAATTTTCTGAACTTTTAAAATATTTCCTAAGCAATACTCTCTTTTCATATAACTAGGGCAAGGATAAACTTCTCCATTATATCTAACAAATAATTGATTTCTTCCCGCAGAACAAGTTCTTACTCCTAATTGCTGTTTGCTATTCAAATCTAAAAAAGTCTCTGGAATGTATACGTCATCAATACCTTTATCGGAAAATATATTTTTGGAATCTTTTCCTCTTCCAATTTCAGCAAACACACGTGTAATCGGAGTAGTTCCTAATTGTCTATTTAATTCTAAAAATGCTGGTTCTAAATATTCATTCTTATCTGAAAATACCATCGATAATGAAACATTGTTAAAGCCTTTATCTTGAAGAACTTTAATATTCCTTATTACATTTTCAAAAACACCTTTCCCTCTGACAATACTGCATGTTTCTTCATCTACACCATCTATACTAATATCGATTTGATCAGCATATTTTACAAGTAAATCAGCATTGCTGTTTGTAATCAAAGTACCATTTGTTGATACGCCTATATGTCCATTGTAATTGCTTCGTAAATACACTAATAATTCTTTGAAGTCTTTTCTTAGTAATGGCTCTCCTCCGCTTAAAGTAATCATTTTAGGATTCCATGAAATGCATTTATTAAAAATGTCTATGATTTCTTCAGTAGATAAATCTTTTTTCCTTTTTTCTCCAGCCTCTACGCAACAATGTACACAGTGTAAATTACAATTATTTGTAAGCTCTATAGAAATATTTTTCTTTATGTCAGTCTCTGTTGTCTTACTATCAACAAGTAATTGACATTCCATTAGAGCCTCTATTGCTTCTTCAATATATTTTTTATCATCTGGTTCTTCAAAAATAAGATCTCCAATATCAAAATTCTCTGATAGCATATTTTTGATTAATGCATAGGCTTCATTACTCGTCCTAACCCATTTCCCATTATTTAAATTAGCAATAAGAACTTTTGTACCTCGAGTAAGAACCTTTATATTTTTTGCCCATTTCATATATTTGACCTCCTCGCTATCCTTATCACGAATTATAACAGTAAATTTATTTCACTTTTCTGTCATGGTATAAATACGACTCTTTATGTAATTTTTTCTAAATTTGAGTATTCCCACAGTAAAAGATGACCATTACGAAACAATAATTATCAACCAGTTGGATATTCCGCTTCAAAAGGATTCTTCCGCAATTATCCGTAAAATAGTTGAAATATTTACATTTGAATGCTAAAATCATGGTATTGATTATATCGTGGAGGGAATAGATTTGAGTTGAACGGAAAATAACCTGGATTTACAAAAATTTTATCCTACTGAATGGATGTATCACATATTATTCAAAAAGATAAGGAGATTCATCTTAAAATTTTTGTTCGTTCAAAAATTGCACTTGTCCAAAGTGCGGAGTGGTTTCAGGACACAAACACAGGGGTACTTATAAAAGAAAAGTTCAGGATCTTCCTATTTTAGGTAAAACAACATATCTGCTTGTAAATGCTCATGAATATCAATGTGAGAATCCGTCTTGCGCTATTACCACATTTGCAGAAAATGTAAATGGTTTTTTTAAAGCCGTATGACGGAGCGTCGCGAAGCTTTTATATGTACTTTGGCATTGGAAACAAGCTGTGAAGGATTTACCCGGTGCTATGCAGATTGCTGACAGATTTCATCTTCATCAAAATTTATTAGAGGCCATAAGAAATACTATAAATTCTGTATTTCCCGTTGATATCAGAATCCCATCTGATTCTAACAGCAGAACCATCAGTTGAAAACGGTAGTAAAATAAATACCATGCAGTGTGGATAACTTTAACGAATATAATCAAAAAGGGTACGACTGTACACTGCGATAAAGGAATACAACTCTGCCAGATACGGTAAACGCCAAATTTCTAAAGTATTGCATTTCGGCAGCAGAAACACCGTAACAAAATATCTCAGTGGAGAATATGAAGCACTTTGCAAAAAAATTTTTGCAACGGAATGGATCAGTTTTATGATTATATTATCAAAACTTTAACTTCTGGCATCAGTCGAAAAGATGTATATCACAATGTTATTGAAAAAGGATATAAGGGCGTTCAATCTGCAGCATATGACCATATGTGTAAAATCATAGAACTATTCCAAATTGATGTTGCAATTTATAAAAGTTCTTCACCTGAAGCAATCCAAAACAAAAAGGCATTACAAAAATATGACCACCTTTCACGAAACGGCATATTCCGTATCTTGGGATGGGAGTGGAACTTAGTGCAAATCATAAGGCATATATTTTACAGAAATATCCTAAACTCAAAGAATTAATACATTGTGTTCGAGAATTTCGTGAAGTATACGAAAAGAAAAGTATACCATTGTATTTGTTTATAGAACGGTACAAAAACTCTGATTTAAAAGAGATATCCCAGTTTGCAAATGGATTAGGAAAGGATATAGAAGCTGTTAACAATTCTGTTGCTAGTGAACTTTCAAATGGTTTTGTTGAGGAGACAAATAGTAAATTAAAAATGGTAAAACGTACTATGTACGGAAGATGTTACAAAACACTTTTAGCAGCAAGACTAATGTATACGAAGTTTGAATGATACAGGCTCGCAGAAGAACCAAGCGCACCGGAATAATCAACTACGGTTACATCGTGCCGCCCACACCATTCTTTTACAGATATTCCAGGAAGTCTGTTTTGACATTTCCTGATCTGCGCTGCCCACTCTTGCAGGCGTGTTTCTGCCGACTGATGATGTGATTGATTTGTAAGTACGTAATCATCCGTATCTGTTAGCACCCATATTTTTCTGATACACTTTTTTCATAACAAAGGAAGGAAACTGTATCATTATGAAAAAAGATGAAAAAATCACACTGTGGTCTGAACGAATCCATGAATTTCAATCCAGTGGGCAGACTTGCAAAACATGGTGTCAGGAACATCGCATTCCAGTCTCTACAATGAATTACTGGATGCGCAAGCTGAAAACATTGGACGAACAATCGGATACTGATATGATTTTTGCAAAGATGCCAACGGAAACGGAAATTTCAAAGAATGAGACTTTGAACATCAGCCCGTCTCCAGTCCGCATTTTTATCACAAACGCTATTCGGATCGAAGTGATGCCGGAATGCCCACCGGAACTTTTTCATGTTCTCATACAGGGACTGAAAGATCATGCTTGATCTGGCAGGTGGCACAACCGTTTACCTTGCCTGTGGAGCTACGGATTTAAGAAAAAGCTATCACGGACTGGCTGCAATTATCAAGCTGAAATTCAAACTCGATCCCTATTCGCGCTGCATGTTTGCGTTCTGCAACCGCAGGCGGACTTCTATTAAGATTCTGCAATGGGACGGATCCGGTTTCTGGATTCTGATGAAGAGGCTTGACAGGGATTCCTTTCACTGGCCGGATACTCCGGATGAATTACAGAAAGTAACCCTGAAAGAAATGCATTGACTTTGTGATGGTCTTTCACTTACTCCGAAGCTGTGCAGACCAGTATCTGGGACTGCTTTATGGGCAGATGAAGGAAGAATTCTTAAAGAGCAGATACATCCATTGTGATGAGACCAGGATGCAGGTAATTGATGAACCGGATCAGAAAGGATCATCCCAAAACTGGATGTGGGTATATCTGACAGACCGTAATAGTGAAGCCCCACAGATGGTTCTTTTTGATTATGAGAGAACACGTGGCGGATATCACCCGGTAAACTTTCCTTGGAGACACATTTCATGGATATCTGACCTGCGATGGATATCAGGCATATCATGGACTGAACGATTCCATTATCGTAACAGGGTTCTTTACCCATGCCAGACGTCGCTTCGATGCCGCACTTACGGCATTAAAAAAGGATTTCACAAAAGAGCAGCTGAAAGAAACCGTTGCATATCAGGCAATGACGAGGATCGGAATCCTGTATAAAGTAGAGGAACTGATCAAAGATAAGACGGCGGAAGAACGGTATCAGGAACGTCAGAAACAGTCACGTCCAGTGGTGGATGCCCTGTTTGAATGGCTACATTCGATGGAAGATTCTGTAGACAGATCTTCCCTTATTGGTGATGCCATTTTATATACGCTGAATCAGGAAAACTATCTTCGCAGGTACTTGGATGATGGGCATCTGAGCATTGATAATAATAGTGCGGAGCGTGCAATCAAAAATTTTGCAGTAGGCCGCCGAAATTGGCTGTTTGCCAAGAGTATCCGTGGCGCAGATGCCAGCGCAGTTGTTTACAGTATCGCTGAAACTGCCCTGCTGAATGGACTGAAGCCATATGTATATCTTTCCTATGTATTAGACGAGCTTCGTAAAATGGGACCTTTTCCAAAGCCGGATGATCTAAATCGGCTTTTACCATGGTCAGATGAATTACTGGAAGAATTTCGAACCAAAAAGAAGAAATAAAATGTGCCGCCCGATGGGCGGCTTATTTGTTTTGAAAATCAAGGTACGGATGATTACGTACTTACCTTTGAATAAATTTGGCGCATCGTTGCGTCTGTATTCATTATAAAGGTCACATCAGAAAGTGGCTCAATTTTCGCCGGAATGGTGGCTCAGTTTAAAACAGAACATTGGCTCAAGTCGTCCGGACAGGCGGCTCAATCGGGTGCGGATTACTCATTCTTTTACTAAACTCACCAATTCTTTACACTAACTTAATTAATTGAAACTCTTAGTTGTATATACCGCTCAGTATGAGCACACTGACCGGTATATACATTAGTCTCTTATTTATGTCAAATTCACTTGCCGTACGATATCTTCTTTTAGTATAGAATGTGTTGGAATAAGAACTGCAAATATACCTATGCAAATATTTACAGCTACAGTTGCTATTATCAACCACACATTCACTTGAATATTACTAACCAGGAATCCATAAACATGCCCCATCAAATATTCCATAGTTTTATTCCCTATGATATATAATAAAATCATAACTATGCTTGAAAAAATACCATACAAAGCGCCTTGACCTAACATTAGCTTTCTAAAATTTTTGTTTGTTATTCCCATCGCTCTTAGAATTCCGTATTCATGCCTGCGAGATGATATCAGATGATTCATTGTATTAACTATATGAAATAGACTTATAATCAAAAAAACAAAAGCAATTCCATAAAAAAACAATGTTTTTTGAAACAAAAATTCATTTTGTCGTTCAATTGCACCTGTATAATCTTGAAACAAGCAATCATCAAGTGTCTGAGTCCGTCTCTTTATTTCGGCTGCTACTAATTCTGTATCAGCACTTTTTTCCTTTTCTACAGTTAAAACTCTATATGCTTCAATATTATAGTTTTTTTGCATCTGTTCGTTAGTCATAATAACACTATAGGTTATATCTGGTTGATCTTCTAAAGTATATAATCGACTATCTCTTACCATTGTTCTACTCACAATAGCTGAAATAGTATACTCTTTTTCACTAAAATCCGACTCACTTCCAAGTTGCTTCAAATCTTCTGAAGTACCACCTATATTGTTTGGAATTCTTACTTTAATTGTGTCTCCTATCTTTTTATCAACGCTGTTATGGTTACCTTGGGCGTCTTCCAATGTTACGAGAACAATTTCATTATTCCTACGCATTTGATCTGGATCAATACTTCCTTCTAAAATATATGGCTCCATTTTTCCCAATAACTCATCATTATAACCTAGAATATTGCATTTTATAGCGTAATCTCCGTTTATCGTGTTTCTCATATAGCCATTGTAAGTATCCTTATATGCCTCATTCAGATATTCATAATATTCTTTCCAGAAAAAGTTATTTTTTTCAATTAATACTTCTCCTATATAACTTTTTACCGGATATACATTTTTTACGCCATCTATTTTCTCTAGCTCATTCTCAATATCTTCTCCTATAGTCTTGTTTAAGTCTATATTATTCTCATATATTTTATAATCTGAACCTAGCCCATCATCAGATGCCAGTTGCATTTTATTGCTAGTCTGTGCATTTGTTAAAACAAAATTGGAACATAAGAAAATCACACCTCCAAGTGATAATGAAATCAAAATTCCTAAAAATGTTCTTTTTCTCTCAAGCATAAATTTCTCTATTAAAACATTAAATAGAGATATTTTCCCTTTACTGTAAATTGTACGATTTTTTCTCTTTTTATCATTTTCACCTTTCAATAATTGAATAGATACTCCTTTTTGAGTTTGGCATTTAATTTTCCATGCTATAAAGCACATAGCTACTGCTAAAAAAATAGCTTCAAACATTATTGCGGTATAACTAATATGAAAATTCTCAGCTTTCAATTCCGTAGCAGCCAAAAAACTTTGTGTCCCGTTTATATGCGTTTCAGAATTAACAACGTCTTTGTTTATAAAAACTGTATTAAAGTTACTATACATGAGTTTAGCTACTAAGTTTCCAAGAATAACTCCAGTAGGAAACGCAACCAATAGTAAACTCCATAGTTCAAATAAAACTAAGGAAAATTGTTTTAGTCTTCCTATTCCTAATACTTTTAGTATGCCATATTGTGAAAGTCTTTTTGATATATTTACACTAAATATAGAATATATAATAAAAATGCTAAACAATCCAAGCCCTAATATTACGCCATTTACAGTAAGACCAAATTCATCGCGTAACACTAACATTAGGTAAGTAAAATTTCCTTCTGGATTAGTAAAAGCAAATTTAAGATGATCAATTAAACTTTGTGGACTTTCACCTCCTAAATAATAATTTACATTATCATTTTCTTGTATTGCTTCTGAATCTAGTTCAAGTTCTTCTTTCAAAGCTTGACTTTGTTTATACATCTTTTTTGATTCATCAAGTTTCAAATATACAAAGGAAGATATTCCTCCTTTCTTGTTAACTTCTTCTTTGCTTATAAATGCATTCAAGATGTTTGAGTCTGCGGCCCATTCACTTTTCAAAACTCCAGAAAGTACATATTCCTTACCGTCTAAAGATATCCTCGTCCCAAGAACATCATCATATCCAATATTATCTAGAACAAATTTACTCATAGCAATTTCATTTTCTTTGTTAGGATATTCCCCTTCTAAGATAAATTGATTTGTCATTTTTAAATATGTTTCATCGCCATACAATAAAGCAATATTTTTATCACTGACTGCTTCATCAACAGTTTGACAGATACCATATTTTTCTACTTTATATCCCTTATCCTGCTTATTTGTAATTTTCTCAATTGTATTATCCTTTAGAGGAACTGCATAATTCCAATCACCATTTATCTCTTTACTGTTTTGTAAATCGCTTAATTGTCCGCTATATACTAAGGAACTAATCCCGGTCATAAGAGCAATTGATAATATCATACTTACTAAAATCGCTAAAGATTGGCTTTTGTAAAACACAATATATTTTCGAGCTAATTTAAACATCTTGCTCACCAACCTTTCTCAAAATACCATCTTCAATTCTCAGAATACGATCGCATGCCTGAGCAAGAACCTCATTATGAGTTACCATTATTATTGTTTGATTGTATTTATGAGAACTACTTTTTAAAACACCAATTACTTCTGAGGTTGTTTTTGAATCCAAATTACCAGTTGGTTCATCAGCTAAGATTATAGCCGGTTTATTTGCTAATGCCCTTGCAATTGCAACACGCTGTTGCTGTCCTCCAGACAATTCATATGGATATTTCTTTCGTTTATCCCATAGTCCCAATTCGGTTAATAAGCTTTTGATATATTCATGATTAATCCCTTGACCTTTGTCAAAGCTAATAGGAAGCACAACATTATCATATACATTTAGTACTGGCATTAAACTATAATTTTGAAATACAAATCCAATATATCTTCTTCTAAATATAGTTTGTTCTTCCTTTTTTAGTTTTGAAATATCTTTCCCTTTTATAAAAATTTCTCCTTTTGTGGGTGTATCTAATCCTCCTACTAAATTTAAAAAAGTACTTTTTCCAGAACCAGATGTTCCTAAAATAGCTACAAATTCTCCTTGCTTCACCTCTATATTCGCTTTATTCAATGCCAAAACTTCATTTTCGCCATAGCCATAAATTTTTGTTAAATTAACAGTTTTTAAAACTTCCATTTTTGTAACCTCCTTTTATACTTATATCCTACTACATATATCTTACAGTAAGGCTACAAAATTTCATTTAATTCTTACAATTTTGTAAGAACACATGGAAACACGTACCTCTTTCAATATGAGAATCCACAGTAATATATCCATTTTCTTTTTCAATTATTAATTTGGATAAATACAATCCTATTCCAGAACCCTCAAAATTTTTCACATTTTTTCCTCTATAAAATCTAGCAAATATTTGCGGTTGATCCGACTCAGGAATGCCAATACCAAAATCTTTTATGCCTATTTCACTATACATTTCATATGTTTTCATTGAAATACTAATCTTTTTATGTACATCCGAGTATTTAATTGCATTTTCCAAAATATTTACAAAAACTTCGGCTGTCCATTGTGGATTATGCCAACATTGTTGATCTCTAATACCTGTTACTTTTATACTAATGTCCTTCTTTTCTGCTTTTTCATATACGGTTGTTAATGCCATAGCTAACGTATCTTTTACTGAATTATTTTCTATATTAAAGTCTAATGCATTCTGCTCTAATTTTACCATCTTAAATAATGAATTTAATATCCAATCTATTTTTTTAGTTTGATCCTTCATTTTATACAAAAATTTTTGAACTTGAGGATCTTCTAGTTTTTCTAATAATATATCTTCATACATGATAACATTGGCTAATGGTGTTTTCAATTGATGAGACATATTAGATATAAGACATTTTATTTGTTCTTTTTCATTCTCAGCTCTCCCAGTTTCAATCAACAGTTTTTCTTGAACTTTGCTTATTTTGCTGGCTAAAGCTGAAGTTTTACCTTCATTAACCTCTATTTGATCTATATGAGAATTTTCTAATATCTTGTCAAGTAACTTATCAGATTCTGTGTAAATCTTGTTTGCTTTATTTCTATAATAAACCAGCAGATAAAATAGAATAACAACTACAATACATAATAACATTAAAATTTTGTTTTCCATATATATCCCATCCCATGAACAGTTTTAATATATTTAGGTTGTGAAGGTTCTTCCTCAATTTTAATTCTTAACCGTCTAATATTTACAGAAACAATATTATCATCCACATATTTTTCTTCAGCATCCCATATATAAGATAATATTTGCTCTTTCGACAATACTTGATCCTTATTTTCCATCAAATATCTAAGTAGTTTGTACTCAACCGCAGTCACATCAATTTCTATTTCATTCATGTGAATTGTATTATTAGTAGTATTTATCCTTACTCCATTACTTTCAATAAAATTGTCTGCATCCTTTCTTCGTAATAGATTTCTAATTCTCGCTTTTAATACCGCTAAAGAAAATGGCTTTTTCATGTAATCATCTACACCCAAATTTAAAGCTTTTACCTCATCTAATTCTCCATCTCTAGCGGTTAGCATCAAAATAGCAACATTTGAATTTTGACGTATATCAGTGCAAAGCTCAAAACCTGATCCATCTGGCAAATTGCAATCCATTAAAACCAAATCAAAATTGTGGGATTTATAACATATAATGGCATCTTTTTTTGTTTCCGCCACTAAGACTTCATACCCGTCTTCTTTTAATGCAAATTCCAGACCTTCTTTCAAATCTATATCATCTTCTACAATCAATATCTTATACATTTTTTCTCTCCATTTGAACTTGCCTCTTTATTTTTCTATTGGTTAGTATATCTCTTCCACATCACTTTGGCAATATAGTCCATTATTTTCATAAAAACAATCCATGAATATAAAAAATGGTATATATTTAGAATTATATAAAAATTCATTCTGCAATTACTTTAATTAGAGCAAGATTCGCCCAAGTAACTCAAAACCCACTTCGTGGATTTTGGTTACGGGCAATCTTGATGGGGATTCCGGTTCCCCATTCCCTCGGTTTCTTACACAGCAAGCTGTATTTTTCGGCTTCTATATAGAATATAGTCGCAGCGTGATGGTTCTATCACGAGAAAGGATAAAACATGGCAAGACCCAAAAAGCAAAAGGAACTGAAACGAAACCATCACATCATGCTCTGTCTCAACGATATGGAATATGATATTGTCACAGAAAATGCCCAAACAGCAAATCTGCCTGTGGCAGAATATGCACGTAAGCAAATAATGAACCAGCGTATTACACTGAAATATGAAGTAGTGGCTGATGTGCTGGAACTAAAGAACTAATTCTCTCATATGCTTTTGCCTCTACGATATAGACTTTCACATCCCTGAAACAATTCCATATCCCATAATAGATGCTGAATGAACCGTATAACTATTCTCCTTAACCGCATCTCCGGAGTTTCCTTCTACCGTATAGACTGTCGTTCCATCACAGCTTTCCACGATTCCCACATGGTCACTAACACCATCATGATCCCAGTCAAAAAAGATAATACTTCCTGCTGTTGGGATGCTCCCGGATACAGTCTGCATAATACTGAATTCCCACATTGATGGAATAGTCTGCATCCTGAATTGCTCCCGGACTATTGGGATACTCGGTATTATAAGGGCATTCACTGGACTGCATGGGATCTGTTCCCCTTCCTCCGCTTTCCTGCATCATGATTGCCTGTATCACCGCAACATACTCTGGGATTCCATATTCGCTGGCATACCTCTGGATCGTCGGGGTATGTGCCAGTACTTCTGCACTTAGAGGCTCTGCACTCTGGAAATTCCCCATAAAAGCAGCTCCGCCGATAATACTACAATTAAAATCAGTATGATAAAAACCGCACTGCCTCATCCGTTGGTACGGGCAGGATATCAATGGATAACATCAGATCCCGGCTCAGATCACAGAGCTCGGAAATCATGTCATCTTTTACATAACTGGCATAGTCCTGCATATACAAAACTCTTCCATAGCGGTCATCGATACAGAAGCAGTCTTTTTGAAATTCCACCTATGCATTTGTAGTACATGGTTCCCGGCATGACCCTGACTGGATAATCTATATAACTCTGATTTCGAGGATCATTCACCCCCAGAAAATTTGGCAAACAACTCTGGATAATATTTCTTTTGAATCTTATTACATTCAGCAATTGGATTCTTTTCCATAAAAAATTCCTACCTATTTGAGTAATCTCCTAAATAATATTCAAAATTAAAAGATACCCCATAGATAGGAATTTTTAAATATTTAATTTAATTTATTCTCATAATCTTGCAATTCATGAAAAATATTATCCACATAAACTGTATCGTTTTCAATACGATACAACATAAAATATCGATGCGATAGGAAATTGATTCTGTAGTATCCTAACTCTCTTAGTTTGGGATTATCACAGAGTTTCAGACTTCCGGCAACATTTGACAAACTTGTCTTTGTTGCCTCAAAATCGTTTAATAAATTTCTTGCAGCCTGTTCACTTTTCTTTTCAAACAAAAGATATGCAACGAATCCGTCAAGATCCTCCTCCGCACCCCTTGATAAAACAATCTTATAGTCCATACTTTGACCTCATATCAGAAATCACATCATCTGCATCTCTGAACTTCCCCTGCTCTCTGGACTTTTTCAATTTTGCAAGCATCTCTTTCTCAGTCATCGGTGCATATGGATTTGTTTCTGCCTGTCTTTTGATTTCAAAAGGAAATCCATTTGTAGCAACAGCCTGTGTTAAAAACATTCTGATTGCTGTTGTTGTGTCTGTACCCAGATCTTTAAATAATGCATCTGATTTATTCTTTAACTCATCTTCTACCCTGACTTGAATTGTACTAGCCATATTCAGCACCTCCACTTCCATTCATTTTCTTTATTATAATGCTAAATCATTTCTATTTCAATACATTTGTATTGTTTTTGCAAATTTTTACAATCCCAAAAATGCTAAAAAAGGAACCGGACCATCCGTCCGGTTCCCATCTAAGGAGGAGAATAACAATTTATTTGTATTCCTATATTCAATTAAGATAATTTCCAGATTTCTTTGTTGTACTGATCGATGGTTCTGTCAGAGGAGAAGAATCCAGCCTTGCTGATGTTGATCAGTGCTTTCTTTGCCCAGTCTTTACGATCGGTATATGCTGCATACGCTTTCTCTCTGGTTGCAATGTAATCCTCGAAATCCGGGAATGTCATAAACCAGTCTTTGTTTAACAACTCATTGTACAGACGCTCTAAGTTCTCGCTGCATCCTACAGACTTTACAGTGTCACTTACAATAAAGTCAACGGCTCTCTTTAACTCAGAATCTTTCTCATAGTAGCTTCTGGAGTTGTAATCGCCTCTTGCATAGCGGTCGATAACTGTCTGGGAATCCTCACCGAAGGTAAAGATATTCTCATTTCCAACCAGCTCTGCGATCTCAACATTTGCTCCGTCCATAGTTCCAAGTGTCAGTGCTCCGTTTAACATGAACTTCATGTTACCGGTTCCGGATGCTTCCTTGGAAGCCAGGGAAATCTGCTCGGAAATATCACATGCCGGAATCATCTTTTCAGCCATGGTTACATTGTAGTTTTCTACCATAAATACCTTTAAGTATGGGCTGACTTCTGGATCATTGTTGATGATCTGCTGTAAGCAGAGAATCAGGTGAATGATATCCTTTGCGATAATATATGCAGGTGCTGCCTTTGCTCCGAAGAATACCGTGATCGGAGTTGCCGGCTTCTTTCCTTCCTTGATCTCGAAATATTTATGGATGACATAGAGTGCATTCATCTGCTGTCTCTTGTACTCATGCAGTCTCTTTACCTGAATATCATAGATGGAATTTTCATCAATATCAAATCCCTGTTTCATCTTCAGGTAATTCTTCAGATCTGCCTTCTTTCCGGCCTTTACTGCAAGGAGACGGTCGAGAACGGCATCATCGTTTACGAAATTGCCAAGTTTCTCCAGCTCATTGGCATCCTTCTTCCAGCCATCGCCGATCAGGTCAGTAATCATTGCGGAAAGTTCCGGGTTGCAGGACATGAGCCAGCGGCGGAATGTGATTCCGTTTGTCTTATTGTTAAACTTCTCCGGATAGAGCTTGTAGAAGTTATTTAACTCACTGTTCTTTAAGATCTCTGTGTGCAGGTATGCAACACCGTTAACACTGTATCCGTAGTGGATATCCATATGTGCCATGTGTACCAGACCGTCTTTGATAATATAGGTGCTTTCATCGGAAACCTTTGCACGTACACGGTTGTCCAATTCGCGGATGATCGGCATCAGCTGAGGAACTGCTTTCTCAAGGAATCCGATCGGCCATTTTTCAAGTGCTTCTGCAAGGATTGTGTGGTTGGTGTATGCACAAACCTTAGATACAATAGATACAGCCTCATCCATAAGAATTCCACGCTCCTGTAACAGACGGATCAGCTCCGGGATAACCATGGACGGATGGGTATCGTTGATCTGAACGGTCGCATAATCTGCCAGATCATGCAGGTTTGATCCCTTCTCAACTGCCTCATCAAGAATCAGTCTTGCGGCATTGCTTACCATGAAATACTGCTGATATACTCGCAGAAGACGTCCCTTATCATCGGAATCATCCGGATACAGGAATAAGGTCAGGTTCTTTGCAATGTCATCTTTGTTAAAATCAATGGTATCTCCGACAATGCTCTCATCCACCGTTTCGATATCGAACAGACGAAGCTTTGTCGTACGGTTGTTGTATCCGACAACATCAATGTTATATAATCTGGACTGTACGGTAAATCCGCCGAACTGTACCGGATAGGTGATATCGGTCTTTGTCAGCCAGCTGTCCGGTGTGATCCATGGGTTTGGAGTCTCTTTCTGCAGATTATGATCAAATACCTGTTTGAACAATCCGTAGTGATAATTTAATCCGACACCGTCACCGTTTAATCCGAGTGTTGCGATGGAATCTACGAAACATGCTGCCAGACGTCCAAGTCCGCCATTTCCGAGTGAAGGCTCAAGTTCGATCTCCTCAATCTCACCGATATTCTTTCCGGATGCTTCAAGTTCGGATTTTACACTGTCATAAATGCCAAGGTTGATCAGGTTGTTGGACAAAAGCTTTCCGATCAAAAACTCTGCAGAGATGTAGTACAGCTTCTTTTTTCCCTCATTGCTGACCTTGTCCTCTGCCATCTGCTTTGTCATGTCAAGAAGTGCATAATAAATTTCTTCATTGGAACACTTCTCAATGGTCTTGTTATACTTCATGGATACTGCTTTTGCTAAAGTCATGTATTTTCCCTCCCACAAGATTTCGTGTTGTTTTGATGTACTCAGTATATGATTTTTTCCTGCTGATTTCTTGTCGTATTCAAGCAAAAACTGATACTATTCTATCATTTTTCATATTCAAATAACGCCCAGCTGTTAAATTCCACCAATTTCGTGCCACCTGTCTTAGTACATTTCCACAGTGCCTGCATATCCTGTGTTTTCGCCTGTTTCATGCGTTTTCTGTCGTTTTTGTCCTTTACAGTCATAGGACAATTCTGCTAAAATAAAGATATGAATATACTTGAATATGAAAATTATCACGAAACCATCACACATGGGGATATCATCTTCCCTTATAATACATATCTATGCTCGATCCCACTGGATTTTCCGCGTGTACCGCTGCACTGGCACGATGAACTGGAACTGATCTACATCAAAAAAGGGATGGGACGCATTACGGTAGATTTCCGGGAATACAAAGTAAAAGGTCCAACTCTGGTTCTTATTCTTCCGGGACAGCTCCACTCCATTGACCAGCTGGAAGATGCCTTCATGGAATATGAAAATATCATCTTTAATCCGAGTATGCTGATTCCACGGCAGAACGATGTGACTGCCACCGATTTTCTTCTTCCTCTTATGAGCGGAAAAGTCACGGTTCCAACCATCTTCACCCCTGTCTATCCTTATTACACAGATGTCATCATGCCAATTGATGCCTGTGACGAAATCAGCAAGACCAAACCACAGGGCTATGAACTGTACATCAAAAGTCAGTTGTACCAGTTTTTCTTTATTTTAGACAACCGCTGCCGGAACTTAACGACAGGCAGTAACCGCAAAACGCTTGATAAAATGAAAATTGTTTTAAAATACATTGAAAATAATTACATGCAAAAAATAACGATTGCCGACATCGCGGCAACCGTTGATTTTTCCGAATCTCATTTTATGCGGTATTTCAAAGAAACTATGGGAACGTCTTTCGTGGACTATCTGCGGGACTACCGCCTGACAATCGCCTCGCGTCTGCTGACAACTTCCGACTCCTCCATTCTGGATATTGCGGCGGAATCCGGTTTTGAAAATCTTTCCTATTTTAACCGGGTGTTCAAACAAAAATACAGCATGACACCGCGCCAGTTCCGGAAAGAAAGCCAGTAATTTTTCCGGCATAGCCGGTGAAAACCACAGTGAACTACATCGGTAATTGAATCACCGAGCATCAGATATATATGGCTTCGCCATACAGATTCTGGGTGCGTCCATGACACCTTTACTGCTACCTTTTTGGGGTTACACAGCTACTTTTATGATCAGGGGAGAAGATAATCCGGTAACGGATATCTTTTTCTCTTTGCCGCATCCGGCAAAATATTTTCTCATAATGTTATATGCCCCTACTGCATCCGCATTATATACTGACAACTGGTCCTTATACAATCCCCTGCTGGTTCTGTTACATTTCTTTGCATATTCTTTTGTTACTTGTGGTGCATGTGGGGAACACTGGCTTGAATATTCTTCTGTCTGTTTCGCAAGTGTAATTCCATGCATTGCAAGTTTATACTCCAGCATTCCATATATTTTCGCATAAGGCAGTGCATGAAGTTTTTGATTTGTCACTTTTCCCAGATTCTTATTCCTTCGAATATTTGTGATATCGCCAATAATAACCGTGTGGATATCATTTGCTTTACAATAATTCACTACTGCTCTGGTCACTTTATGAAGATAATCGTGAATACAGTTTCGCTTTTTCTTATATACCTTAAGCATATGTTTGGATGGCTTCGGATACTTAATCCCTCCTGCTGACTGACAGCTGTTCCATTGATGCCCAAGTCTTGCGATTTCTTTATCATATTTCTGGGAGATTTCCAGATATTTTCTTCCAAGGATAAAACTTGTGCCCGCAGAATCATAACAGGTTATCAGATTGTGGAGACCCAGATCAATTGATAAATAGTGTCCGTTATCCTGCATTTTTTCCACATCTTTTACGTCATAAATCACGATAACCTGACACACGTTTTTCCGATCCGGTGGATATATCTTAATCTGTTTGATGACATCCGTGTTTTGGAAAATCTTATTTTCCAGATACAGATAGTTGTCACCGATGTCATATGTATGCTTCAGATACTCCTTTAGCTGCTTCGGAAGTGATAGTCGTACCCTTTTGCTTCCAGATACATGTACAATTGCATTCTGCATATAGGTAATTGTCATACCGCTTTGTTTAAATCTTGGCGGCTTTGGATTCTGGATGCCTTTACTTTTTATCAGTGCGTAAAATGACTTCCATGATTTATCCACCAGCTTGCACACTTCCTGCGCCGTCTGCGAGGGCAGGGATTTGAACCACATATTTCCTTTTAACCGTGCTTTCTGATCATACCAGTCAGGGTAATGGGCCATTCCAAGCTCCTTGAAATTGCGGCGTTCATAGTTGCACACGTTCCAGAGTTTAGATGCCGCATAGCACATATGGCCTACGATATTAGACTCTGTTGTATTCAGTTGAATATCTGTCTTATGTGACAGCAGCATGTTCTTTTCCTCCTTAATAAGATTTACTCTGATGTTCAATATAACGCCGTATGTTCTTTCAAATACTTTTCAACTTCCGCATTCAGAATCTTTCGCCTGTACTTTACCGACCAAACCACATGGTAATTAATGTTGTACACGCAAGTGCGTGAATGAATTAAATTTTCCTTCATACACATAGTATACCACATCTCCAAGAAAAGAACAAGTGTTCTGTTTAAAGTTCAAAAAAGAGGAGACGTTAAAGTCTCCAATGTAACCTGTGGTTACGCGCTTTCATCTGCGGCAATTGAATTACCGAGGATTCCCGCTTTTTATCCTAAAAAAACAAAGAAAAAAACGCAGCAAAAAGAAATCCCGCCACTACATCACTGATAAAGTGCACTCCGGAAACTACCCGGATCCATGCAATGGCAACTGTCATAAGCAAAAATACAATCCCCGCAGCCGGGCACACAAACCAGAACGTAAACGCAATCACTGCCGCGGAAAACACATGCCGGCTCGGCCAGGAATGTCCTTTCGTATCTTTTGGAATCACAGATGGCAGTTCAAATATTTCATACGGCCGTTTCCGGTTGATCCAGGCCCGCACAACCGTCACAATAATAAATCCGTCCAGCGGCACACAGATGGCTTTATATAGCCGCATATCCTTCTGCCACAGCAGCCACAGAAGCAGGCATGGATATGCCACAAAAATCACAACCGTCAATATTTTATTTGCTCTATGTAACGCCCGCGCACGTTTCGGGTCATCCCGAAACGGCTGGGTCATTTTAACGTAAGTTTCTTTTTTCATAGGTAATCCTGTCTAACGTCCGGTATTGGTCTTACCGCCATTGTTTGTGTCTGCATCCGGATCTACCGCGTCAATTGCATCATCCACGCCATCTGCCACAGCATCACCGGCATCTTTCACACCATCCACGACATCTTTTCCCACATCCCCGATATCTTTTCCGACATTGCCATCGTTTTTGGAATTTCCGGCATCCGTATTATTGTCTGTTGTACCATTTCCAGTCGTATTGTCCGTTCCCGGAATGTTTTCCTGTGTAGTAACCTGTGTATTGGAAGTATCGTTTACACCATTGTTCGTTCCGTCATCATTTGCTGTACCACAGGCCGCAAACAGACAGATCCCTGCTGCAAGCATTCCGCCCATCATCAGAACTTTTAATTTTTTCATCACACATATCTCCTTTTATTTGATCTACAAAGCTAGTGTGTGCAAAATTCCCATTTATTATACAACAGAATTTTCCAGATTTGCTAGTGCTTTTTCATCTTTGGCTGGCAGAGCAGGGAAGCAATATAAGAAAAAACGAGTGCTGCGGAAAGCCCTGCCGCACAGTTTTTAAAGCCGCCCAGAAAAATACCGATAAATCCTTTCTTGTCCACCATCTCTTTGACACCCTTCCAGAGATTGTTTCCAAATCCCAGAAGCGGCACATTCGCGCCCGCCTGCGCCCATTTGGAAAACGGCTCATAGATCCCCACAAATCCAAGGATGGCCCCAAGGCAGACCAAAAGAACCATGATACGTCCCGGAAGCATTTTTGTTTTTTCCATCAGGATCTGTGACAGTGCACAGATCATTCCCCCTGTTACAAATGCAATTACATACTGCATATCCTTATCCCTCCTTTTTTGCGGATGAAATACAGCTTTCCAGCACAACACCGTGTGAAATCCCCGGTATTGTCTGTCCTTCATTGAAACTGACCGTAGAAAGCAGTGCGCCTGTCGGCACAAAGAGTATTCTTTTCAATTCCCCGCTTGCCAGTTTTGGCAGAAAATGCGCACTCAGCACCGAGGCTGCACATCCGCATCCCGATCCTCCGGAACCGGTTCCCTGTGTCTGTGAATCAAAAATTAACATGCCACAGTCCTCATGCTGCTTGCGGATATCCATGCCTTTTTTCAGCAGCAGATCAAACAGAATCTGCTGACCGACTTCTCCCAGGTCTCCCGTGATAATCCGGTCATAATCTTCCGGTTTTCGTTTAAAATCCGTAAGATTCTGCGCAATCAGCTCAGCGGCAGCCGGTGCCATCACGGCTCCCATATTCATGGAATCCTTGATTCCGTAATCTACAATCTTTCCGGTTGTGACTCCCGCCACCTTTGCCAGCGGCTGCTTCGCCTCTTTTGACAGAATAAATGCACCGCCTCCGGTCACTGTCCATGTGGCACTTACCGGACGCTGGTTTGCGTATTCCAGCGGAAAACGGAACTGTTTTTCCGCGCTGGCAAAATGGCTTGAAGTGACTGCCGCCACGCGATCCGCATATCCGGCCGCTACCGTCATTGCAGAAAGTGCCAGCGCTTCTCCACATGTGGAACATGCCCCGTACAGTCCAAACAGTGGAATTTCAAACGTTTTTAATCCAAATGATGAGGCAATCAGCTGTCCGAGCAGATCTCCGGCAAACAGATACCGCATATCTTCCGGCTTTTGATCTGCTTTCCCGAGGGCAAGCGTCAATGCTTCTTTCTGCAGACTGCTCTCTGCGGCCTCCCATGTCTGCTGACCAAATTTATCATCCGGTCCGATACAGTCAAATGCATCTGCCAGGGGGCCTTCCCCCTCTTTGGTTCCAACCACAGATGCTGTTCCAATAATAAAAGGAGCCTTTGCAAAGCAAAGACTCCCTGATCCAACCTGCTGATCCATACTGTCTCTCCTTACTTTGTTTTTCTGATAGTATGTACAGGTCATGCTGTTTTATTCTGCTATAATGGTATACAGTGTCATGAAACAGAGAGCTTCAGCGTAAGCAGCACAATTTTAAAATTTTAATGTTCTATAATCCAGATAATGTCCTCATTACCAGATCTACATCCTTGTTTTCAAGTTCCTGTATAATATGTAAATATGTTTTCTGGGTAGTAGTCATACTGGCATGTCCCAAGCGTCTTGCTACACTGGCAATGGATACTCCTGCAAATAATAACAGTGATGCATGTGTATGTCGAAGCCCATGAATTGAAATCACTGAAATACCACAATCCCTGCAATGCCTCGCAAGAACATCATTAACCGTTGAATTATATATTTTTTCTTCTCCTACAAAAATCGGCTTATCCTCCGGCAGATTTTTAACCAATTCAGAGAACTTTACAACAATTTGCCAATCTATTTGTATTTTTCTGACCGATGACTTGTTTTTAGTAGGTAAAAAACCACCTGTTCCTTTATAATCCCAGGTTTTGCTTACCGATAATGTCTGCCTTGCAAAATCAAAATCTGCTGGAGTAATTGCAAGTGCTTCTGAAAAACGCATACCCGTTTTGGCAACCAATAGAATAAACCAATCCCAATTTGGTTTTTCCTTTATGTCAAGATGTGCAATCAATGTATGAAGTTCAAACTGATTGAGATATTTAATCTTTTTTACTTTTGGTGTTTTTCCTTTAATAATTGCTTTTCTTGTAGGATCTCTTTCTATCAGTCCCTCATCAACGGCATCCAGAATTGCTCCTTTCAACTGATGATGAAAATCAAGTGTTGTCTGTCTTTCATGTTCTTTTGCATAATCATTTAAAAGCTGCTGATACATCGTTCTTGTAAGTTCAGATACTTTCAAATCCGGCACCAGTTTTTCTACCCACTTTTGTGTCATTCGGTATTTTGCCAAAGTTGCTTCTCTTATGGCATCCTTCTTATATACATTAACCCATTCCTTATAATAATTACAGAAAAGTTCTGTGGTGTTCTCATCATTTCGCATAAGCACCTCCGTTTCCTGTACTACTTACGCTGATAAGAACAGTAAAGAATATTTATATATACAAATCAATCCTAATGGTTCATAAGAGGTTTAATTTCTTCATCCAGAGTTTTTCTTAACTCAGCAATCATCATTGTATAATATTTAAATTTTGGAATTGCTCTCTCCTGTACTTCTTTGTAACTGGTAAAATTTGCTGTCTCTTTAATTGCACTCTCATTCGGGATCTCTCCATTTCGATAATGCATTGCCGCATACATAACATCATCTTTAGACGTATACCATGTAATACAAAAATCTGTAACTACTTTTTCAATACACTCTTGTTTCATATTTTCAACAATATTCAGAATGGACTGTCCTTTATACTTATTTACATCCTGCTCAATTTCTCCAATTAAAGTGGTCATTATCTCAGCTACTTTCGGATTATCTTTTCTGAGTTCTTCCACATATTGCTTTACCTCATCCATCTGCTTTTGTTTCTGTTCCTGTGTAACATCCTGTGATTCTTCATCTGGTGATACAATGTTCTGGATCAGATTGATAATATACTCATAATCAATCTTTGTATGACTGTATGCCATTAATTCATAATCTTCATCTACGACAGGCACTCCCGGATCATCAATTTGACCATCGGTATCTTCTTTAATTTCCTCTTTTGCATTTAAGTACTGTCCTGCATAATCCGTATACTCATCTTCCGTAATACCATATCCAGCCAGCATATTATCTTCATACTGTGTAAATGATTTTAATTGCGCAAAAAACTTGTCAAAATCCTGAAACAGCTTAACAAATATTTTTTTCTCTTTTATTGACATTCCCGGAACTTCTTCCGGAGTCTCTGCAGATATTCGAAGTGCTTTTAATGACTTGCGAAATGCCGATTCCACCTCTTTCCAATCTGCCAGAAGAGCTGTTTGTGTACTTCCTGCAGAATACAATCGTACCGCATTATCAACACTCTCCTTAAATAATTTTGGTGCCTGAAATGTAACAATCTGGCCATATACTTTATTTTTATCATAAATACGATTTGTTCTGGAAAATGCCTGAATCAAATCATGCGGTCCCATTGGCGGTCTGTCAATGAATATCGTTGACAGACACGGTGCATCAAAACCGGTCAGGAGTCGATCGACTACAATCACCAGATCCAGCTGCTCATTTCTGCTCTTATATTTTGCATCCTTCCTTGCAAGACGCTTATTCAGATTTCCATTGTATCCCTGTATTTGAGAAATCTCATATTTTGTTCCAAACATTTTATTGTAATCATCTAATGATTCCTGCATCTTCTGCTGATTTACATGGGAACCTTCTTCGTTTTCTGTTACGGAATAAGTAATTGCAAACTTTGGAAAATCCGGTAATACCTGTTTTATTTTTTCATCTATTTTAAGTGTTGTCTTCCCTTCCTTTACCATTTTCAACAAATCATAATATTTTTGTGCCAATTGGATGGAACTCGTTGTAAGTAACCCCTCATATGTCTTTCCTTTTCCATTTTGAAATCCCAACTTATAATAAGATTTATTCAAAATCACCTCGAGTACTTTCAACATATGACTTTCGGTTACATAAAGATTACTGTCCGTTTCATCCTTTTTATTTTTGGGACCATTATGTTCCACCTGAAACCCTAAAACAGCATTGTCATGAATGGCATTCTGAATCGTATATTTATGCAGGCAATCTCCATATAATTCCTGTGTAGTACGAGGCAGATCTCCCATCTGTGGATATGGATTTTCCGCAAACCGGGGAGTGCCTGTAAATCCATACCATAAGGAATTTCCAAAAAATCTTTCTATTTCCCGCTTTGTTCCAGGAGTGACAGCTCTATGACATTCATCTACAACAAATGCAATTTTCAGGTTTTTAATTTTGTGATATTCCGGTGTACCTTCCTGCAATTTTCTGGTAATTAATCTCTGCAATTTCTGGATTGTTGTCACAATCACCTGACGATCATCTGATTTCAACTTTTTCTTTAAATCAAACACATTGTCTGTCTCATCTACATCTATCAGATCATTATTCGCATATGCCTGAAATGCCATGGTGGTCTGCGTATCCAGATCTTTTCGATCAATTAAAAAGATAGCTTTATCAATCGCTGGAATATCCATTAACAAATTTCTGGTAGCTTTATAAGAAGTTAAGGTTTTTCCTGATCCAGTTGTATGCCATACAAAACCAGATTTTCCAGTCTTAGAAGCATCACGAATTGCTTCTATTGCATGGATCTGATAAGGGCGCAACAAAATCAAACGCTTTGCCTCTTCATCCAATACTGTATATCTTGCTATCATCTCATGTGCCTCAGGAATACGAAGCACACTTTTTGCAAAAACAAGGTCATCGGAAACTGCGTTATTTTCCTTATCCAGCCATCCACTGATAAACTTCGGATTCAATTCGGTATCACTTGCAGCTGAAAAATATTTTGTATCAACCCCATTACTGATTACAAACATCTGTACAGCTGAGAATATTCCCGTAAATTTTCCCTCTCCAATATATTTTTTTATCTGCCAGAATCCATCCATGTACGAATGCTGCTTATTTTTCAATTCTATATGAATCATCGGCAACCCATTGATCATAAGAGTAACATCAAATCTTCGGTCTCTTGCATTTACACTACTATCCTCATCCATTTTTAACGCATTGTACTGATTAATCACCTCATAAACACTGCTGCCACCTGCAATATGCTCATGATTCATCACAACAAGATGCAACCGTTCGGTATCCCTTTGTACGTGTACCATTACTTTTCCATTTTCACCAACTAACCATTCGCCAGCCTTATAGAATGATGAAAACTGCAGTTGATTCTTTACCTGTTCAAATTCTGCATCCGAAAGTGGTTCTCCATTTAAACGTTCCTTATTATTCTGTTCAAGAATATATCTGAAATTCTTCCAAAGATCTGCTTCTGTTTTTAAGTCTTCGCGATACGTCCATTGTGAATCACCATAAATCAGTTGTTCAATAAGTTTCTGCTCTATCACGGACTCTAATTCTGCCATAATAGCCTCCTTTTTGGGTGTGTTTATATCGGTTGTTATGTATTTCATTACATTTTTTGCGCAAAATAGCTTATGCTGGTGAAGAGTGATGAGGTGGTCAAGGTTCTCAAAATATGCGGCGATCTTCTCCTGCTCCTGGATAGAAGGAAACGAAACTTCTATATTCTTCAACTTTTCAAAATAAAGATTCGTGACGCTTCCACCCTCCACTCTCATAGCAAATTCATTCTGCAATGTAGCATTAAACATTGTTGCTGTAAACAATGGATTGTTATCCGTGTTGAATACAGAAATCATTTCACCAATCGCAACATCCGGCATAGATAGCCATGTGCAGTGGTTATAGTCCATAGGATCTTCCCCAACTCGTGGAATTAAAACCTCTGTTCCTTTACTAAATCTAAGATTTTCTGGCGGCATATTTGTATAGGAGTAAACTCTGTCTATTTTTGCTCCAAATTTCGTATAAAGTTCTCCATATCGAATACACGGAATGGTTGCATCCTCTGTTACTGACCATTTAGGACAGCTTCTTCCGTAATAGAAAGTTCCCCAGCTATCTAACTTACGCTGTTCCCAAGCGTCTAGCGCAATATCAATAAATCTATAACACTTACGTTGGTGAAGAGTGATGAGGTGATCGAGGTGATCAAAATATGCTGCAATTTTCTTCTGTTCTTCAAAGTTTGGAACTTTAATTTTCATCTTTTGCAAATCAAGAAAAGAAAGCACTTTCTGCCCAGTTCCCGTACATGTATATGCAATTTCTTGTACTATTTCATCACTATTATTTAACAACAAAGATATAAAAAAAACATCACTATTATTACCGCTGAAAACAGGATAAAACTTACTTATAATGCCTTTATCACAGCATTTGTTAATATTAAACGTAAAATCCACTCCATCACTTCTATTTCTATATGTACAATAATTTCTAGGCAAAATATTATAACCTGTGATATCATGCTGTTGCTTTCTTCCAAAATGTTCTTCTTGCAATATTACTCCCTCTGTTTTTGATGAAGTTAATACTGGCAATATACAATCCGAGTCAACCGTTTCCTTATATTCTTTTATCATTTCCCCCAACTTACGCTGTTCCCAAGTTTTCTCTTATATTTTTCTTTTTATAAAAACTTACG
>OBAM01000531.1_pt1 | contig 32521 bp, 29 predicted proteins | sample 1517751 | NCBI WGS metagenome assembly OBAM01 (sample SAMN04571703, study PRJEB22368) | human gut metagenome | biome: human gut; material: stool | host: Homo sapiens | place: Luxembourg | collected 2012-10-18
CGGTGACACTTCGGGTATGAACCGAATGCTCTAGCCAACTGAGCTATACCGCCATATTTATTTTGTGCACTTGAACAGTGCTTTATTATTATATCCAATCGACCGCGATTTGTCAACAATTATTTCGCAAAAATTCAAAAATTTCTGAAATATCTCCTTCCATGGCGTAAAAAAGACGCTGTAACAGAAAAAACGTTACAGCGTCTTGCGTAAATCATTCCCGATATTTCTCCATCATTTCCTTGAACAGCACAGCCGGAGAGGGCGGCGTGTAGGTAATGGCGTTGGCACCCGCCGCAATGGTGGCGGAAATGCTCTCGCCGGTCTTGCCGCCGCTGGCGATGATGGGCACATCCGGGAACCGCTCCCGGATCTTTGCCACCACCCGGGGCGTGTCGGTGCTGCAGGCCACATTCAGGATGGATGCCCCGGAATCAATGCGGCTCTGGATGTTGGTGTCCTCTTTTGTCACTGTGATGATGACCGGGATGTCCACCACCCGCGAGACCGCCAGCAGGTTCAGGTCAGAGATGGGGGAATTGAGCACCACGCCCATGGCACCCTGGCTCTCCACGTCGCGGGCAAGGTTCAGGGTGCGCACGCCGTGGGTGGTGCCGCCGCCCACACCGCAGAACACCGGGATGTAGGATGCCTTGATGATGGCATCGCTGATGGCCTGCTGGGGCGTGAAAGGATAGACCGCGAACACCGCGTCCGCGTCGCAGTTGCGGATGATGGCAAGGTCGGTGGTGAATACAAAGCTTTTCAGCCGCCGCCCGTTGATGACGATGCCGCTGGCGGCATATACCTCCTGGGGCATTTTCAGAATGTTGTGGCGCAGGCGGCTTTCTACGTTGGGGGAAGTTTTCTTTTCAGCTGCCATGGGCAAGTCCTCCGTTTCTCAATTGTTTCAAATAGGAACTATATTATAGGAAAACAGGGGAGTTTATGCAAGAAACATCCTGTGAACAGTCTGCAAATAAAAATCGACCCTCTCCATCCGTGCTTCACAGCACCGGAGAGGGTCGTTCCTTTAATGTGTTCTAACGTATTCTAAAATATCCTCAGGCACGCCGGCCAGTGCATCGGCTCCGGCAGCAGTCAGCTCTGCGCGGCCCCGGAAGCCCCACAGCGCCCCCATGGCAGGCAGACCGGCATTGTGCCCGGTCAGGATATCTACATCGCTGTCGCCCACAAACAGGGTGTTGGCAGGGTCTGCGTGCAGGTCCTGCATCAGGCTGTAAACACCGGTGGGGTCGGGCTTGGTGGGCACGCCCGGGCGGCTGCCCCGCACCAGAACAAACCGACCTGCCCCGAAATAATGCTCGATGATCTTGCCGCACAGCGGGTCAGCCTTGTTGGAGAACACCGCGCACTGCACGCCCGCGGAGTTCAGCGCGTCAATGAGGGCAGCAATGCCCGGATAAGGTGCGGTCTTGTCCTCCTTGTGGGCATCGTACCGGGCGGTAAACTCCGCCAGCGTAGCGGCCAGCTGCTCCGGTGTGCGGGCATCGGCGGGCGAAAACCGCTCCACAAGCTTCGGGATGCCGTTGCCCACCATGTGCTTGAACTGCTCTACCGTAAACTCCGGCCACTCATGCTGTGCACACACCCAGTTGCCTGCATCAGCCAGGTCGTCGATGGTGTTCAGCAAAGTGCCGTCCAAATCAAATAATACCGTATGAATCATAACAATTTTACTTCCCCTAAAAACAATAACTTTATCTTTATGCCAAGGGCTCCCCTTATTGGGGGAGCTGTCGCCGATCGGCGGCTGAGAGATTTAATTCGTTTCCATAAATCTGAAAAATTTCTCCGCATCCCGCAGCGGCACGCTCCTCACCTTGAGCTTTACCCAGCCGGGAAAGGTCAGGGTCAGGTTGGTGCGGTCCACGCTGGCAGCCCAGGGGCTTTGTGCTGCGATCAGGCAGACATCCGGGTGAAACACACAGATGCAGTGCAGGTAGAGCCCCTGCTGCCGCCGCAGGGTCATGCGGCCCTCCCGCAGCCAGAGGCCCTCCCGCCGGTAGCCAGCCGCGGCCCCGGCCAGCAGTGCCCCAAAGAAGAGCGTGGGGATGAGCAGGGTCACGGTCAGCTGGGGCAGCACTGTGGCCGAGACCAGCGTCAGCAGGAGGCAGAGGGCAAAGGGAATGCCTGCCGGTGCAAAAAAGATGAGACTGCGCTGCTCGGTGCGGGCCAGCAGGTCGGGCGGCATCCGGAACTCCGGCAGCAGCTCCCGGAACAATGCTTCCTCGCCGCTGCGGTAGACGAACAGCGGCAGCTCGGGGGAGCAGCCGCCCGCCGTTACAAAGACCGGCCAGCGTTTCATCAGCCGGGCGGCGGGGGAGATACGGACATCTGCAAAGCTGATCTCGCTTGTCCGCACCCGGCACTCGAAGTGCTCCAGCCAGCCGCCCCGGCTGCCGATCTGGTCGGCCGTGTGCCAGACAGTGTAGTGCACGGTCTGGGCAAAGCTGCGCATCAGGCTGGCCCCCAGCAGAAAGCCAGCAGCCGCCAGCAGCCACGCCGCGCCTGCAGGGAGCCACCGCGCCGCGAAGCGGGCCAGAAAGCTCACCTGGATCTGGGCAAAAACGGCAGGGTTCCAGTCCGGAACATCCTGGGTCTGGCGCACGGCCAGCACGAACAGGGCCAGCGTGGAGAGGCCGTTGGCCCCCAGAAAACCCAGCGCCGCCCGCTCCCCTCCGGCGGGCCGGTGCAGGGCAGGCTTTACCAGAGGCATCAGCTGGTCTGCCACCGCCTCGGCATCGGCTTTGGGCAGACAGACCGAAAGGGTGTGCTTTTGCGCCGCGCCCACCGGGTAAAGGGTCAGGCGGCTTGCTCCGGCCATCCGGTAGAGCAGGGGCCGGTCGATGGTCAATGCAGCCAGCATCTCGCCCCGCAGGGCATGATCCAGCCGGATGCCCAGCCGCCAGTGCAGATGAAAGACTCCGGTGTCGTCCAGGCTCCAGCTGCTCACATGCAGGATGCCCCAGCTCACGGCGCAGAGCAGAAGGAACAGCAGCGCATCCCGCCGCAGAGCCGTGTGCAGGGCTGTCCAGTTCCGCTCAAACAGCACCTGGACCAGCGGCAGCAGATAGACCACCAGCGTCTTGCGCAGAAACCGCAGGACGGTAAAGGGGTGCAGGCGGCGCTCGTTCATCGGATCTCCTCCGCAAGGGCATGGGTGAGGGCAGCGGCCTGCTCTGCCGGAACCGCCGGTAAAATAAGCCGCGTGCCCGGTGCCGTGATGACGACCACCGATACCCCTGCCAGCCGGAGCAGCGGCGTGCGCAGCCGGAACAGCCCTGTTACGGCCCTGCGGCGGACCGCCCGCCGCAGCGGGAAGGCGATGCCGGAGTACACCGTCAGGGTCTCCGCGCCCAGCGCGGCGGCATAGCTGCAGGCACGCTGGTACACCACCGCCACCAGTGCGGCCCAGAGCAGGCAGAACACCATCCCGGCGGGCAGGCTCTGCCAGAACACAAAGGGAGCCGTCAACAGGCCCGGGATGGCGGCCCAGCAGCAGAGCACAGCCCGGCCCCGGGGCGGGATGATGAGCGCCGTGCGGCGCAGCTCCCGCTCCGTCACTTGCTGTTCAGCTCCCAGGCATCGGTCAGCAGGTGCAGGGTATCGTCCTGCGTCAGCACCAGGATGCGGTCCCAGGGCAGCAGAACGGTGTTGCCGTGGGGGATGATGAACTCGGTGTCGCGGGTGATGCTGACCAGAATGGCATCACCGGGAATGGGCACATCCATGATGGCCTTGCCCGCAAACTTGAAGTTCTCGGGCAGCAGGATCTCGTTTAGGCTGGCTGTGCCGCCGCCCAGGCTGAGCAGCTGGCGGATGGTATCCGTCTCGATCTCCCGCTCCAGAATGTGGCTCAGGTTGTCGGTGCCGCAGACCACGGTGTCCACGCCTAAGGTGTGCAGCAGCTCCCGGTTTTTCGGGTTGGAGGCCCGGGCCACGGTGCGGTCCACGCCGAACTCCCGCTTGGCGATCTGACAGGCCACGAGGTTGTCCTCGTCCGAGCCGGTCACGGCCACAAAGGCGTTGCAGCTGCCAACATCGGCGGTGCGCAGGGTGTCCACGCTGATGGAATCGCCGCAGATCACGGGGATGTCCAGCGAATCTGCCAGCATCCGGCACTGGGCCTCGATGGGTTCAATGATGACCACCGAATGGTGGTTCGTCAGCAGGCTCTGGGCCAGATACCGCCCAACACGCCCGCCGCCTGCAATACAAACTTTCATATTGATACCTCGTATTACTTTGGGTAAAACTAATTTGGGATAAAACCTCTCCGTCAATGCTTCGTATTGCAGGAGAGGTTTTACTCCTCACTTCGCCAGCGAACGGAACACTGCCTGTTCTGTCAGGATGGTGGGGCAGATCGTGTCCAGCTCGTAGGTCTTGTGGTAGAGCACCTGCAAATGCGGGTCAGAGACGCGGCAGATGACCTTTTCGCGCCGGAAGATGTTCTTTGCGATCTGTGCAGCCATCAGGTTCACGGAGTCATCCTCGCTCACGGCGGCCACAGCGTCGCAGTTCTCCACGCCGCCCTGCTTGAGGATGTCGGGGTCGGTGGGGTCGCCCACAAGGGCCGTGCCGCCAAAGGAGTAATCGTCAAAGCTGTCCAGCCGCTTGAGCTGCTCGGGGTCCTTTTCGATCAGGGAAATATCATGGCCGATGCGTTCCAGATCCCGCACCAGTGCCGCGCCCACCTGGTCGCAGCCGATCACCAGAATATTCATGGATGTCACCTCATTGTTCAAAATCTGTTGTTGTCTGGCCCGGCAGTCCGTGTCAGAAGGAAACACAGGGAAAAACGTTGTGTCCAGTATAGCATATTTCCGGCGGCAGATAAATACAGAAAAAGCAGACAGTGCTCCTGTATAAAATTTGTGATTTTTCGTGCGCAGGCTCTCAGAATATGATATACTGGAGAGCGAACCCAATCTGAATGTGTGCAGAGCGCCTGTGCCGCTTTGCAGGGAGGAGAACCCATGTTTCTTGAAATACTGAAAGCCATCCTGATGGGCATTGTGGAGGGCATCACCGAGTGGCTGCCCATCTCGTCCACCGGTCACATGATCCTGGTGGAGCAGGTGGTCAAGTTCAACGCCAGCGAGGAGTTCATGTCCATGTTCCGCGTGGTCATCCAGCTGGGTGCCATTCTGGCTGTGGTGGTGCTGTTCTGGAATAAGCTCTGGCCCTTCGGCCTGCGCCATGGCCGCGTCTGCTCCAAGCCTGCTGTCTGGCAGCTCTGGTTCAAGGTGGTGGCCGCCACCATTCCGGTGCTCATCATCAGCCCGCTGGACGACTGGTTTGAGGCCCGCTTCTACAATTACATCACGGTCGCCGCCATGCTGATCCTGTACGGTGTCCTCTTCATCCTTGTGGAGAACCGCCGCACCGCCCCGCATGTCAACCGGCTGGAACAGATCACCTACCGCGAAGCCTTCATCATCGGCGTGTGGCAGATGCTGGCCATCATCCCCGGCACCTCCCGCTCCGGTGCCACTATCGTGGGCGGCCTGCTGCTGGGTCTGTCCCGTGCCTGCGTGGCCGAGTTCACCTTCTTCCTCGCCATCCCCGTTATGGCGGGCGCGTCCCTGCTCAAGGTGGTCAAGTTCGTCCTCTCCGGCGCTGCGATGACCGGCACCGAGATCGCTGTCCTCGTTGTGGGCTGCGTGGTCGCCTTTGTGGTCAGCCTTGCCGCCATCCGCTTCCTGATGGATTACGTCAAGCGCCATAACTTCAAGTTCTTCGGTCTTTACCGCATCGTGCTGGGCCTGATCGTCCTGGCCGTGGCCGCCATCACGGCCATTGCGTAAATCGCTCCCCAAACACCCCAGCCGCCCGCCCGGGCGGCTTTTTTGCGCCATTGTTGAAAAAATGCACATGAACGAGTATAATAATATTGTCAGTTCGGAAGGGGATTCGGAGGAGAGGCGCTTATGGCAAGATTTGTTCCGTTTATTGTAGATGCCGGTGATAACCAGAAAATTGGCGTACAAATCACGCGGATGAAAAAAACGGATGCGGCACAAACGGAAAAAGAGCCACACTGGCAGACAAGCTGGATGTCGGAGTATATTCAGAGTAATTCCTTTGAAAAATATGCGCTGAAAACCGCAGATGGGGAGCTGGTTGCTCTGGCTGCGTATGAAATATTGGAAAATGATGTAATGGTTCACATCACTTATATTGAGAGCCAGCCGCAGAGCAATCCGACAATTGTTGGACAGGCCAGAAAATACCATGGAATAGGGCGGGTTCTGATTGCCTACGGTATCAAGCTGTCCATTGACCATGCGTGCGGTGGAACGGTTACCTTTGAAGCAAAGGTTCCGGAGCTGGCAGAGCACTATGTGCAGAATTATGGTGCAAGTCCTCTTCCAAGTTTTGGCGGAGCTCCGCGCTATGAGCTTTCCGGTGAAGCAGCAATGAAAGTATTTGTTATGTACTTGAAGTGAGGTGTTTGTAAGATGACAGCACATGACTATTTTGAGAGAGATCCGGAACGGGAGGAGTTTTACCGAACCTTTTACAAAATATGCCGACAATTCAATGTTACGTGGTCTTCTGCATCCCCTGAGGTCAAAGCGTTTGTGGAAGAAGCCACCCGAGTGGCCTACGAGCAGGGGAAGGCCCGCCGCAATGGTGAGAACCTGAATACAGTAAAGCCGTTCTTTGGGGATGAAGCCTGTTGATCCCGACCCCCCAGCCGCCCGCACGGGCGGCTTTTTTGCGCCCTGGGGCAATTGCACCGGCCCCGGCCTTGTGTTATACTGGAGCCATAAAGAGAGAACCCGGCGGCGGGAAAGTGCCGCGCCTGAAATTGTCAAAAACGGAGGAGATCCCTATGGAAGCATCGACTGTATATTACACCGACTTCCGGTGTCCTGTGGGCACCAGCCTGACCGAAAAACTGCGCCGCCTGTGCATTGCGGCGGGCATCAAGAGCATTGATATGGACGGCAAGTTCGTGGCCATCAAGATGCACTTTGGCGAGCTGGGCAACCTGGCCTTCCTGCGCCCGAACTACGCCAAGGTAGTGGCAGACCTGTGTAAGGAACAGGGTGGCCAGCCTTTCCTGACCGACTGCAATACGCTGTACCCGGGCAGCCGTAAGAATGCGCTGGAGCACCTGAGCTGTGCGCAGGAAAACGGCTTCTGGCCCATGACCACCGGCTGCCAGATCATCATTGGCGATGGCCTGCGCGGTACCGATGAGCTTGAGGTGCCCGTGCCCAACGGCGAATACTGCAAGACCGCCAAGATCGGCCGCGCCATTATGGATGCCGACATCTTCATCAGCCTGACCCACTTCAAGGGCCACGAAGCGACTGGTTTCGGCGGAGCCATCAAGAACATCGGCATGGGCTGCGGCTCCCGTGCGGGCAAGATGGAGCAGCACTCCTCCGGTAAGCCCGCCGTGCAGGAGGAGCTCTGCCGCGGCTGCCACCGCTGCGCCAAGGAGTGCGGCTCCGATGCCATCCGCTACAACGAGAACAACAAGGCGGTCATTGATTACGAAAAGTGCAAGGGCTGCGGCCGCTGCATCGGTGCCTGCAACTTCGATGCCATCTATTCCATCGACAGCAGCGCCAACGAGGAGTTGGACCGCAAGATGGCAGAGTACGCCGCCGCCGTCTGTGCAGGCCGCCCCTGCTTCCACATCAGCCTGGTGCAGGATATCAGCCCCAACTGTGACTGCCATGGCGAGAACGATGCCCCCATCCTGCCGGATATCGGCATGTTTGCCTCCTTTGACCCCGTGGCGCTGGATCAGGCCTGTGCCGATGCTTGTCTGAACGCACAGCCCCTGCCCAACAGTCAGCTGGGCCAGAACCTTGCAAAGCCCGGCTGGAACTGCCACCACGACAACTTCAAGGATTCCAACCCCAATGTCGAGTGGAAGGCAACGCTGGAGCAGGCCGAAAAGATCGGCATGGGCACCCGCCAGTACACCCTGAAGAAGATCTGAACATAAAAATAAGCCCGACAACGTCGGGCTTATTTTTATGTCTCTTGCATTCAGGGGCAGACGGAACGATCAATACTCGCTGGAAGCCGGGACCAGTACGTCAATGACATCGGCCAGGGCTTTCCAGTTTTCCTCGGAACAGCCGGGCAGCTCTTTGGCATCCAGACCGGCATCCTCGATGCGGCCGGTCATGCTGTCCTTGTCGGTCAGCAGGGTCTCGGCATCGGCCTTGATGAGCGGCCAGGCATCGGCAAAGCTCTGCTGGTCATCGGCGCTCAGGCCGTCGAACCACTGGGTATAGGCATCTTTGATGTCGCTGACCGGCTGGATGCTCATGTTGCAGCCATCGGCCCATTTCAGCAGGGAAGCCGCCGCGATGACGGATTTCAGCGAGCAGCCGGACACGCCGGGGCCCCAGCCGAGGCAGGGGGCAAAGGCATCGTCCGGGTCAGAGAGGGAGAACAGGGAATTCTCGCCTGCGTCCAGCGGGCCCACCTTGCCAGTGTCGGCGGTCACGGTGGAAGAGGGGATGCTCTCGCTTGCAGAAGCGGAAGAGCCGGAAGCGGCAGTGCTGCCGGAAGAGGTGCTGCAGCCTGCCAGCACGCCGCACAGCAGGGCGGCGCAGACCAGCAGGGAAAGAATACGCTTGCGAATCATAGGAAAGCCTCCTTTTATCGTGTTCCGGCTCATCTGCCGGAGAAACTGCTCTGGTACATTTCTAGTATACTGTTCTGCCGGGCTGTTGTCAATCGGCGTGCGCAGGACGATTTTTCACACCGGCTGTGCAAACTATACAAACTTTTGTCGTTTTTTTCTCAGTCGGGCGGGATTGACATTTTTTGCGCTGGCGCGTATAATTCTGCCATGGTCAAACTGGGAGAAACGGGTGAAGAACCGGAAAAGGGGGAGAAACGGATGCAGAAATTTCTGCGGCGGCTGGAACGCTTTTCACAGTCGCTGCTGTCGCCGCTGTCTTATCTTTCGGCGGCGGGCCTGCTGCTGGTGCTGGGAGCGCTGCTCACCAGCAAGCCCTTGTGTCAGGCGCTGCCGGTGCTGCAGTGGGCTCCGCTGCAGCTGGTGGGGCAGCTGCTTTACAACGGGATGATGGTGCTCATCAACAACCTCAGCGTCATTCTCTGCGTGGGGGTGGCTGCCGTGCGCGCCAAAACCGAAAAGCAGGATGCCGCCCTGCTGGCGCTGATGGCCTATCTGGTGTTCCTCACAGCCAACCACACCGCGCTGGAAGCGCTGGGACTGCTTGCCCAGCCGAACGGGATGACCGGCCTTGCGGGCACGGGCCAGACCACCATTCTGGGCATTCAGGTGGTGGACACCGGCGTGGCAAGCGGCATCGTGCTGGGCTTTGCGGCGGCGTGGCTCTTCAACCGCACCTGCGAAAAGCAGTTTTATGGCATGATCACCCAGCTCTATTCGGGCCTGCGGTGGTCGTTTTTGTGGCTGTCGGCGCTGGCGGTGGCACTGGGGCTGGGGTTCTGCTTCGTCTGCCCGCCGCTGCAGCGGGCGGTCAGCGCCCTCACGGGCTGGATCGCGGCTTCAGGGAACGCGGGTGTGTTCCTTTACGGCTTTCTGGAACGGCTGCTCATCCCCACCGGCCTGCATCACCTCATCTATATGCCCTTCCAGTTCTCTTCGCTGGGCGGCAGCCTGACTGTGGGCTCTGTGACCTACACAGGTGCTTACGCCGTCTGCATGACCGAGTACACCATGGGCCTGCCCCTCTCAGACGGCATCGTCTGGATGTACACCGGCTTCACCAAGACCTTTGGCTATCTGGGCATTGCGGCGGCCTTCATCTTCACGGCCCGCAGGGAGAACCGTGCCCGTACCGCCGCCGCTATGATCCCGCTGGCGGTCACGGCCTCGGTGGCCTCCATCACCGAACCCATTGATTTTCTGTTCTGCATCGTTTCGCCCCTGCTCTGGGTGGCCCATGCGGTCATTACGGGCGGCTTTATGGTGCTGCTCCATGTCCTGCATGTCCGGGCCTTTACCTCCAACCTGCTGGGGTCGCTGGTGTTCAACCTGAGCGCCGGGGAGCAGCTGCAGAACCTGCCGCTGCTCTATCTGCTGGGCCTTGCGGAGACCCTGACCTACTTTGCCGTGTTTAGCATCCTCATCAAAGTAAAGAATCTGCCCACCCCGGGCCGGGAAGCAACCCTTTCCGCAGACCAGTCCCCGTACGCCGACCCGCAGGAGGTGTGCCGGTTCATCGCCGCGCTGGGTGGGCCGGAGAACATCGCCCAGCTGGGAAACTGCTTCACCCGCCTCCGGCTCACGGTGCGGGATGCCTCGCTGCTGGATATGGGGGCTCTGCTCTCCCTGCCCCATAAAGGTCTTGTGGTGCAGGGCACCCGGGTCCAGCTGGTCTGCGGCCTGCACGCCGCCCAGCTCCGCCATGCGCTTGAACAGCAGCTTGCCGAGATGGCCCCGGTGTGATTGCATTTTGATAAGAGAAACGGTATAATTGTGGCGAAACCTCTCAGTCGCCTGCGGCGACAGCTCCTCTAACAGGGGAGCCAAGAAAGGCCCCCGCCTCTCCTATTAGGCAACAACAACAACCGCCGCCAGTGGCGGATGAAGGGAGTTGTTGTTGGGGCAGCGGCCAACAAGGCACAAGTGCAATACTTTGCACGAAGTGAATGTTGGGAGCCGCAACCCGGACAAGTGGCATTGCGAAGCAATGACGGAGAGGTTCAGCAGCGGATAACCTAAAAATAAAGGAGAACATAAAATGCAGAATAACACCTTTTCCGTCGAAGGTCTCTTCGATTTCCTGAACGCCGGTGTCAGCGCCTTCCACTCCACGGCTGCGGCTGTGAAGATCCTGGAGGAGAACGGCTACCAGAACTGCCCCGAGAGCGCAGCCTGGGAGCTGGTGCCCGGCGGCAGATATTACACCACCCGCAACGGCTCTGCCGTGCTGGCATGGCGGATGCCCAAGGGTGAGCTGACCGGCTGGCATGTCACTGCCAGCCACAGCGATTCTCCCACCTGGCGCATCAAGCAGCTGGACGGCGGCAAGGACGCAGTCTTTGCCAAGGCGGAGACCGAGGGCTACGGCGGCATGATCATGCCCACCTGGCTGGACCGTCCCCTGAGCGTGGCGGGCCGCATTCTGGTCCGCACAGAGAACGGCATCCGGAGCCTGCTGGTCCACCCCGACCGGGCGCTGGCTGTCATCCCCAACCTCTGCATCCACTTCAGCCATGACCTGAACAACGGCATGAAGTACAACCCTCAGGTGGATCTGCAGCCCATCTTTGGTGAGGCGGGCTCCACCCTGCGGGACGCTCTGGCTGAGGAGGCCGGGGTCAAGGCTGAGGATATCGTGGACGCTGACCTGGTGCTCTGCACCCGCGAAAAGGCCGAGCGCGTGGGCCTGAAGGGCGAATACTTCATGTCCGGCCGCATCGATGACCTGGAATGCGCCTACACCACCCTGTGGGGCTTCCTGCAGGGCCGCGGCGAGGAGGAAGGCCGGGGCAATATGTGGGTCATGTTCGACAACGAGGAGGTGGGCTCCTCCAGCCGGCAGGGCGCACAGGGCACCCTGATGGCCAACGTGCTGGCCCGCATTGAGGAAAAGCTGGGCGTGACCCGGGAGCAGAGCATCCGTGCCTGCACCAACAGCCTGCTGCTGAGCGCCGACAATGGCCACGCCACCCACCCCAACCATCCCGAAAAGAGCGATCCCGCCAACGTGGCGGTCATGGGCGGCGGTGTGCTGCTGAAGTACAATGCCCGCCAGACCTACACCACCAGCGGCTTTACCGGCGCTGCCTTTGCCGAGATCTGCAAAAAGGCCGGTGTGCCGGTGCAGATCGCCGCAAACCGCGCGGATGTTCCCGGCGGCTCCACGCTGGGCAACCTGCTGGGCCACCAGATCCTGATCCCCATGGTGGATATCGGTCTGGCACAGCTGGCCATGCATTCCGCAATGGAGACCGCCAGCTGCAAGGATGCCGAGTACATGGCAAAGGCCGTGGCCGAGTTCTATAACACGCCCATCTCCCAGCCTGTGGACGGCGAGTGGAAGCTGGGCCTGTGAGCACTGTGACCGGGCGCTTTGCCCCCAGCCCCAGCGGGCGGCTGCATCTGGGCAATCTGGCCTGCAGCCTGCTGGCCTGGCTCAGCGCCAGAAGTCAGGGCGGGCGCATCGTTCTGCGCATTGAGGACCTGGATGCCGAGCGCTGCCCTCGCAAATATGCCGACGCACTGGAAGAGGACCTGCGCTGGCTGGGCCTTGTCTGGGATGAGGGCGGCAGCAGCGGCGGCCCCAACGGCCCCTATTACCAGAGCGAGTGCGCCGCCATCTACACCGAGAGCTATAACAAACTGGAAGCACAGGGCCTTGTTTACCCCTGTTTCTGCTCCCGTGCCCAGCTCCATGCCGCCAGCGCACCCCATACGTCGGATGGCAACGTCATCTATCCCGGCACCTGCCGGGGGCTGACGGCGGAGCAGATCGCCGAAAAGCGCAAAAAGAAGGCTCCGGCCTATCGTCTCATGGTGCCCGATGAGGACATCACCTTCACCGACGGCTGTATGGGCTCCCACACCGAGAACCTGCTCCGCGACTGCGGGGATTTCTACCTCCGCCGCGCCGATGGCGTGTTTGCCTACCAGCTGGCTGTGGTGGTGGACGATGCCCGCATGGGCGTGACGGAGGTGGTGCGGGGCGCAGACCTGCTCTCTTCCACCGCCCGGCAGCTTTATCTTTACCGTCTGCTGGGCCTGCCCGCCCCAAAGTTTGCCCATTGCCCGCTCCTGCTGGCTCCCGATGGCCGCCGCCTGTCCAAACGGGACGGGGACCAGAGCCTGGAAAACCTGCGGGCAAAGTATACGGCGGAAGAGATCGTAGGCAGGCTTGCCTTTGCCTATGGTCTCCAACCTGAACCGGCTCCCCGCACCCCGGAAAGCCTGATCCCAGACTTTTCCTGGGACAAGGTGCCAAAGCAGGATATCTGCCTGCCGGAAGGCCTGTTTTAAGCAGACCCACGATTTTTGCCATGTCTGTGCAAAGATCGTGGGTTTTTCTTTACAAAAAAACAATCTATGGTAAAATATAACTAGAGATTTTGCCGAAACAGAAAGGAGCCTGTTATGCGTAAAATGTTAAAAGCGTCGAGTTTGTTGATCTGTGCAATGCTTTTGTTCAGCGCATGTGCAGGCTCTTTGAATCTGAGACCGGGACCTTTCCGTTCGGAAATGCAGGATGTTTTCGTTCAGCAGACGACACTTACGGTTCCGGCCAGTCACGCCGAGCATGGGGAGGATTATGTCATTGAGTGGCAGGACCCTGTGATGGAAAAGCACGTCCGGAAATGGCTTGACCGCCCGAAGGGAGATATCTATCACAGCGATGTCTGGGATTATCAGCGGGTCTCGATAAATTCCGGAACCGGCGTAGGGGATCTCATCGTCAAAGATGCACCGGATGGGGTGGACATTGGAAGAAACGTCAACAGCAATGAGCAGCTGGCAGCCTGCGCAGTCAGCGTAGAGGGAACGTATGATCCGGTGACCTCTCTGGCAGACCTGCGGCATTTTGACAGCTTGCAGGTATTGTCGGTCAATAATAGAAGGGGAGCCCCACCCATTACAGATCTGACAGGTCTGGAGGAATGCAAAAATCTGATGCTTTTGAGTGTGCCCAGTGTGGAGAGCAGCGCATTCCCGACCTTTGCAAAGCTGGATTCTGTGGTAGAGCTGAAGTATGGCAGTGACGGGATCCGGGCGGATTCCAATGTCTCCGACCTTTCGGCGCTGGCGCAGATGAAGTCGCTGAAGATGCTGTGGATCACCGGCAGTGAGGTCGATCTGACCCAGCTGGCCGGAGCTGACTTGCGGGTCCTGAGACTGGACGTGACCCGGATCGGTTCGCTGGAACCGCTGAAGCAGATGGAAAATCTGAGCTTTCTGCAGCTGTGCCAAGGGCCGGAGATCGACAGCTTTGCCCCGCTGGCGGAGAGCAGTGTGCAGTATCTGAGTATGTCCCTCTCTCAGGGTGCACAGGAAACCTACAAAGACATGGATTATACTCCCCTGACCCAGATGCCGCAGCTGATCTGGCTGGATCTGACCAACAACATCACGTTTGATACGGAAACCTGCAAAAAACTGCTGGCAAACGATACGGCCCTGAAATATCTGAAAATTTCCTATACATCAGCGGCCAAAGATGCCGAAGAGCTGGATACAGCGCACCTGAAGGAGTTCACTGCTCCGGCTCCGTAATGCCCCAAAATGCAAAAACACCCATGCCAGCGCCGGCATGGGTGTTCTTCCGTACAGATTCAAAGCCGCTGCAAGGCTCTTGCGTCGCTGCGTTCCAGTGCGGTCATGCCGGTATCCAGCGCCATGGCCAGGAGGATGCCCAGCAATACATCAATGCAGCTGTGCTGCTTGAGCAGAACGGTGGACGCGATGATGGAGACGCAGAGCACGGCGGAGGCGGGCCGCATCCAGCGGCGGCCCGGCGTTTCAAAAATGCGGCTGCGGTAGTAGGCCATCATCAGGGTGACGGAGTTGAACACATGGATGGAGGGGCAGACATTGAGGGGCGTGTCGGTGGCATAGAGCATCCGCACGGCCTGAGCAAAGAGGTCGCTGCCGTACACCCGGTAGGGCCGCAGGTCAAGCCCGGTGGGCAGGATGACATAGCAGGCCAGCGCAATGGTCATGCCCGCAAACAGGGGCAGGCAGAGCCGCCAGAAGTCGGCCCGGGGCGCTTTCCACAGCAGGTAGAACAGGGTAAACGGAATCCATACGAACCACGCAAAGTAGGGCACGATGGCATATTTGCAAAAGGGGATCAGGTCGTCCAGATGGCAGTGCACCAGAACATCGGGCACGGCAATATGGACTTCGAGCCAATGGAACGCCGAAAGGTAAAACAGGAGATAAAACGCCATGAACGAAACGGGATGGCGGGAAAACCAGTTGCGCATGGAACACACTTCCTTTTCTGGAATGGGGGCCGCAGCCCCGCCTAAAGTTCTTTGCAGCGTATGATTATACCGCGCAAAGACGAAGAAAACAAGACAAAAAGCTGACAAAATCGTGAACACATCCGTGCGGAATTTGGTATGCTTTGGGGAAGCGGATGCAGGGGAGAGAAGCTTCTGCCTATTGATACGAGACAGGATGCGGGTTTCCTGCACAAAAAAGGCCCTCCCCGCAAAAACTGCAATGGCGGAGAGGGCCGGATATACGGAAACTCAGATCACCTTTTGTTCCATCCACCTGCCGCGGACAAAGCGGACGCAGAAGAACAGCGAGCGCATGGCCCAATCCAGGAACATGCCCATCCAGATGAACAGCAGGCCGCAGTGGAACTTGAGCACCATCAGGTAGCAGAAGGCCACCCGGAACACCCACATGGAGATGACGCTGACCGTCATGGTAAAGGCGGCATCTCCGGCGGCGCGCAGGATGTTGGGCAGGGTGAAGCTGGAGGGCCACAGGATCAGCGATACAGCGTTGAACCAGACCATCAGCTCCAGTGCCATGCCGTAGGCCTCCGGCGAGAGGTTGAACCAGGAGAGCGCCAGCTTGTTCAGGAAGAACAGTCCGGAAAGATTCATCACCCAGTCCCCGGCGTAGGCGGTCAGGAGCAGCAGGCGGGAATAGCGCTTGGCCTGCACCTTTTCCCCGGCACCCAGACACTGGCCCACAACGGTCAGCGCGCCGATGCCCACGGCGGAGGCGGGCACGTTCAGGAAGCTGGAGATGTTGCCTGCCACGGCGTTTGCCGCAATGGCGGCGGTGCCCAGCGTGCTGGTCAGGCTGGAGACCGACAACTTGCCGATCTGGAACATGCCGTTCTCGATGCCGGCGGGAATGCCGACTTTCAGGATGCGCTTGATGAGGTCGAGGTCAGGCTTCAGGTCGGTGAGGTGGTCGATGCGCAGCGCACAACCCGGCTTCTGCAGCAGGAACATCACGGTGAAGCAGGCGATCATCCGGCTCACGAGGCTGGCGGTGGCCGCACCCATCACGCCCATGCCGAACCCGTAAATCAGGATGGCGTTGCCGCCAATGTTCACTACGTTCATCACCAGGCTGGAAAGCATACTGATCTTGCTGTTGCCCTGGGCGCGGAACAGAGCCGCACCGGCGTTGTACACGCCGATAAAGGGATAGCTCAGGGCCGAGAGCAGGAAATAGGTCTCAGCGTAGCGCATCACATCCGCGTCAATGGAGCCGAAGATGCCCCGCAGGATGGCGTGCCGCCCCACCGCCACGATGACAGCGGTGACTGCGCTGAGGGAGATCATAATGAACATGATCTGGGCGGCGCTGGCCTTGGCCCGTTTGGGCTCCCGGTGGCCGATGTACTGGCTGGCGACCACCGCGCCGCCGGTGGCCAGTGCGCTGAGCAGCTGGATCATCAGCACATTGAAGGAGTCCACCAGGCTCACGCCCGAAACGGCGGCTTCGCCCACCGAGGAGACCATCAGGGTGTCCGCCAGACCGATGGAGATGCTGAGGGCCTGCTCTGCCACCAGCGGCAGGAAAAGTGAAATGAGCTGTTGGCGGTTGAACAGCGGTCTTGATGTGGTCGATGCGTCTGTCATGGTGTCCTCCCTTGGCGCGTGGATTCAAACACACCCATGATAGCGCGGAATGACGTGAAAATCAAGATGTTGTATCCAACGAATCAAAAAATCAGGCAAACTCTTTGCTGGGGGTCAGGCTGGTGCCGTAATAAACGATGTAGTCGTAGGGGACCTGGGGATTGTACGCGGCCAGATCGCCGTACTTGGCCAGAATGTCGTTCCGCAGGTTCTCCGGGGTGTAGGGCTGCCCGGCGGAAAGGGTGTCGGCGCAGACCGCGTTCCACATGCTCTCGGTAAAGGCAGCGCAGTTGAAGTAGGCCGACCAGTGGTCAGATTTGGCAAGGTTGCGGTTGACCACGTCCAGCTGGCCCTGATCCAGCGAGGTCTGGACAGCATAGATGTTCTGGTAGTAGGAATCGGCCAGATAGCGCTTGTAGTAGCCCTCCAGATTGTACCAGATGCCGGTGTGCTCCCAGCGGTTGCCGCGGGGGCTGAAGGTCATCTCGGTGTCGGGCGCGATCCGCAGGCCGCCCACCTCGATGTCGTGGTCCGAAACGTTCCGCACCGAGAGGAAGGAGTGGCCGCTGGAATTGATGGAGGCATCGCCCCGATCCTCGGCCCGGGCGTAGACGCGCAGCAGGGCCACGGCACCCTCGGCGGGTTCTGCACCGTAGGCCTGCACGGCAGATCTATGGTCGGCCTGCTCAAAATCGTAGGGGCCGCCGGTGCTGGTGGTAAAGCCGACGATGTTGCGGATCTGATCCTCAAGGGGGCTTACATCGGTGATGACACGTTGGTCCTGGGGGGCGGGCGTGGCGGCGGGAGCCTCGGCCAGCGCGGCGGTGCTGCCGGACACGCACAGGGCCAGTGCCAGGCAGAGGGAAAGGGCGCGGAACAGCTTTTTCATGGGGGAACCTCCAAAGAGAAAAATTTCAGGTCAAGGATAGACGATTTTTGGGACGCTGTCAAGAAAAAGATATCTGCCGCCTTTACCCCCGGTGCCGGTTGTGTTAAAATGGAGCTGGCAGCCGTGCCCGGTGGTTTGGGGCATGGGACCGATCGGAAGGTAAATGAATCTGACCCAGAGAGGGGAACAACCTATGCCAAAAGAAGCACACAAGGTCGTGGTCATCGGGCACCGCAACCCCGATACCGATTCCATCTGCTCCGCCATTGCCTATGCGGAGCTCAAAAACCGCACCAGCACGCTGGTCTGTGAGCCGCGCCGTGCCGGTAAAATGAATCAGGAGACCGAGTTCGTCCTGAAAAAGTTCGGTGTCACGCCGCCCCGGATGTGCACCGACGTGAACCCCAAGATCCGGGACGTGGATTACCGCGAGATGCCGGGCATCCCGGGCTCCACCAGCCTGCGCCGCGCATGGAAGATCATGCGCGACCAGCAGATCGACACCCTGTCCATCACCAGCGCGGACAACGAGCTGGAGGGCATCATCACCGTGAAGGATCTTGCCACCGCCAACATGGATGTGTTCGATACCGCAGTGCTGGCCAAGAGCCGTACCTCTTATAAAAACATCCTTGAAACGCTGAACGGCACCATGGTGGTGGGCGATGCAGACGCGGTCTGCACCACCGGCCACATCAAGATCGGCACCGCCACCCCCGAGATGCTGGAAAGCAGCGTGGAAAAGGGGGATATCGTCATTCTGAGCAACCGGTACGAAAGCCAGCTCTGCGCCATTGAAAAGGAAGCCTCCCTGCTCATCATCTGCAATGGGGCCAAGGTGGGCCGCACCATCCAGCGCATTGCCGATGAGACCGGCGTTGCCATTATGACCACCCCCGAGGATACCTATGCGGCGGGCAAGCTCATCAGCCAGTGCGCCCCCATCTCCTATTATATGACCCGGGACAACATCCTCAAATTCACCCTCGTCACCCCCGTGGCCGATGTGCTGCGGGTGATGGCAAAGGTGCGCCACCGCTATTTCCCCATCCTCGATGAGGACGGCAAATACTGCGGCATGGTCAGCCGCCGCAACGTCATTGCCCTGCGCAAGCGGCGCATCATTCTGGTGGACCACAACGAGGCCACCCAGGCCGTGGAGGGCTTTGATCAGGCCGAGATCCTGGAGATCATCGACCACCACCGCATCGGCAGTCTGGAGACCAGCGGCCCGGTCTACTTCCGCAACCAGCCCGTGGGCTGCACCGCCACCATCATCACCCAGATGTACGATGAAAACGGTGTGGACATCCCGCCCCAGATCGCGGGCCTGCTGCTGGCGGCTATCCTTTCGGATACGCTGGCCTTCCGCAGCCCCACCTGCACCCCCGTGGATGAAAACGCCGCCAAACGTCTGGCCAAGATCGCAGGCGTGGATATCGAAGAGTTTTCCACCGAAATGTTCGAGGCCGGTGAAAAACTGGACGGCAAGACCCCCGAAGAGGTCTTTTTGCAGGACTTCAAGGTGTTCATGTGCGGCGATATCCGCTTTGGCGTGGCGCAGGGCAGCTACATGACCCGCAAGAACCTGCAGGCCGCCCAGGCGCTGCTCCAGCCCTATCTGGAGGAGGCCCGCAACAAGCAGAACGTGGAGGACCTCTACATGCTGCTGACCGATGTGCCCAAGGAGGAGAGCGTGGTCATCTGCACCGGCCGCTACGCCGCCGAGGTGTTGAGCAACGGCTTTGAGAGCCGGCCCGCTGCCGACGGCAGCTGGACGCTGCCCGGCGTGGTCAGCCGCAAAAAGCAGTTCATCCCCGCCATGATGAGCGCCTATCAGGAGCTGTAACCCCCGATACAAAACACGAAGCCCCCGGAACCCTGCATGTTCCGGGGGCTGTTGTGTTTTGTAAGGGAGCGTCAGGCTGCGACTTTTAAGGGAGAGTTATCAGTCCAGATGGTGCCATCCAAAAGCTTTGTTACGGCCAGTGTGCCGTTCACGCTGACCCGCGCGGGGTCCAGCGCGTAGAAATCGCTCTCCCGCAGGTTTTCGGGGTCTGCCGTGGGGGAGATGCCCACCACGCACACCCAGTGTCCGTAGGTGCTGCTGGTGGCGATGTGGGGGTAATTGACCTCTTTCCAGCCGGAGCCGGAGAGATGGTATTCGTAGCTCGTCACGCGGTTGGTGTGCTTGGACACGCCGCTGACAGCGGTGTTTTTCAGATGTACGATGACGGGCCGCCCGGCCTGCAGCTCTTCATACAGGCGGGAAAGGCAGCCGGAAAGGGAGCCGCTGTAAGCGTAGTACCCGGCGGCAGACCATACCGCGCCGTTCGACCACATCCCGCTGCCTGAGCAGGGCTTGCCATCCAGAATGGTGCGGGCGTAGCGCAGGGCGTACCAGCTGCACCGGCCCGAGGTCTGGTTGCCGATGGAGACGATCTGCTGGCTGTCGAAGGACAGTAGCGTGATGCCGTTCACATCCTGCAATTGTGCCGCCGCAGCCTTTGGCGCGGCCAGAAAGCTCAGGCACAGCAGAACTGCTGCCATGAAAACGCGCACCGGAGCGCGCAGGGAACCGTGCTGCATGGGGCAAACTCCTTTTCCTTGTTCAGGAACGGCACCCGGCGGTTCCCATTGCCTTAAGTTTAGCACCAAATCGTGGTAGAATTGTGTAAACGCCGGAAATATTTTCCGGTTTTTGCCCCGGGTGCGGCAAAGGATCTTTGCGAAGATTCGTTCTGGAAAAAACAACAAAAGCAGGAGAAAATGTTTGGTGAAGCTGGCAATTGACAAAAGCGACAGTCGTTGGATAAAATAAAGCCAGAAGGGGTCCTGTTTCAAAATGGAAAGGCACCCTGCATATTATGAAAAACACAACAAAACGACTGGAGGTCCCGACATGAAAATGCTGAAAAAACTGGCCGCTTTGATTCTGGCGGCGACCATGGTACTTGTTCTGTTCACCGCCTGCGGCGGTGATGGCGGCAGCACCGGCACGAGAGAGCCGGAAAAAGAAAAAGCTGCATTCGAGTCCATCGCTAAGGATAATCGCATGGCCGCCACTGCAAAGGTCAATGATCCGCAGCTGCAGGCTGTGGCGGAGAAGCACCTGAACGAAGATCTGCAGGCACAGATCGATTTCTTTGGTGCAAAGTTCTTTGGCAAAGTTCACGTGGAAGGCAAAGAGGAAGAGTATCTGACCATTACCGTGACGACAAAATACGATTACGGGTCTTTCTTGACGAAAATCCTGAAGGCAGTTGAGAGTGAGATCAATAGAGAGGTCGGCACCAACGTCAAAGTGGATGGCAATGGCAGCTGGACTAAGCTGGGTGTCGTGGTCAAGAGCGACAATAGCCATAGCTACATGGCAGTGGCATTCCAGATCAGAAACCCCAAATACAAGAAGTAAATTAAATCTGTCTTACCCCCGGAGCGTGGCTGAAAGGCCGCCCTCCGGGGCTTTTTTGCGTCTGGAGCACTTGATTTATAATTATAATATAATTATAATATAGATATAGAAAGTGAGGTCTGTGTTATGCTCAAAGAGTACGATTTCAGCAATGCAAGAAAGAATCCCTATGCCAAGGCGCTGAAAAAACAGATCACCATTAACATTGACGGCAATACCATTGATTACTTCAAGGAGCAGGCCGAAGTGGTGGGTATCCCTTACCAGACCCTGATCAATTTGTACTTGAAAGACTGCGTTGCCAATAACCGTCATTTGTCTCTGTCGTGGCAGTGAGAAGAAAAACAGGCTCGTCCGGTTTTGCTCCGGGCGGGCTTTTTGTTTGCAACTTTTCCATAAAAGATGCAAAAAAGGCTGTGATGTGGTACAATAAAAGATAGATTTTGTCGAAAGAAAGGAACCTTTGGATGCAGCTGTTTGAACTGGTCAGCCCGCGGCTGTTCCGCCCGCTGGCGGGGCCCAACCGGGCGTTTTATGCGGAGCTGCTGCTCCTGCTGTGGGAGGAGTGCCGCCACACGGCGGATTACTCCATCTCCCGGGCAGAAGCGGTGAGCCGGGCCGAGGATTACTTTGCGGCGCTGGCAAAGCCGCTGGCACTGGATGCCGATGACGCGGGCGACGAAGCCGAACAGCCCACCCGGGATCCCCATACCCTTGCGCTGGGCTTTCTGCTCCGCCTGCGCCGCACCGGCTGGCTGGAAGAGCAGCCCGGCAGCTATGAGGAAGAGCCTGCCCTTGCCTTTGTGCCCGAGGTGGCTCCTCTGCTGGAAGCGCTGGAAGAGATCCTGAACCCGCGTGTTGTCACCTACACCGGCAAGCTGTACAAGGCATGGCAGCTGCTGCAGAACATCGGGGAGGAGAAGAGCCCCTATGAGAATGTGCTGCGGGAGGTGGCCTCTGATCTGGAAGCACTGAACAAGTCCCTGCGGGCGCTGAACGCATCCATCGGGCATTATATCGACCGGCTCACCCGCAACCGCACCCCGCAGGAGGTGCTGGAGCTCTTCGACCAGTACGAGGAAAAGGTGGTGGCCGCCGCCTACCACCGCTTCAAGACCAGCGATAACCTGTTCAATTACCGCGCTTATCTGGAAGAGGAGCTGGACGACTGCGAGGCAGAGCACCTGCCCCGGCTGGCGCTGGATTACGCCCGGGTGGAGCGCTGTGCCCCCGGCGAGGCAGCCCCTGCCGTGCGTGCCCTCATCCAGAAACTGCGGGATTCGCTGGAAGAGATGAGCACCCTGATGCGCCAGATCGACCAGAGTCACATCCGCTACCGCAAGCGGGCTGTGCAGCGGGCACAGTTCCTGCTGCTGAGCGACCGCTCCTCGCAGGGCAGTGTCACCGCCTTGCTCCGCCGCTACGCCGAGGAGATCAAAACGCCCGACCAGCTGTTCGCGCCGGATGACGGCCCAGTGGCAAAGCACCTGCACCTCTACCCGGCGGCGGTGTTCGGGGCAAAGCCCCTCTACCCACCCGCCGCGCCCCGCAGCGAAACGCCGCTGGCCCCGGTGCGGCAGGCCGGGCTGGATGCGGAGCAGCTGCGCAAAGAACAGCAGCTGCTGCTGGATTACGCCCGGATGGCCGTGACCGAGGAAAACGTGGGCCTGCTGGCAAAACAGGCCCTTGCCGCCCGCAGTGCGGTGGCTGCCTCCACGTTGGCGGAGGAATACCCCCGCGATTTTGCCCGCATCATCGGCCTGCACACCTACTCGCAGTCGCCGCGCCGGGCTTACGATATCACCCTTACCGGAAACTGGGTCGAACGGGGCGGCTTCCGGTTTGAAGAGTTTATTCTGACACCCCGCAGGGAGGACGCTGACCATGGCCGAACCGAATAAAATGCTGGAAGAGACCGCAAACTATCTGCTCAACCACTGCTTTGTGCTGGGCGGCGTGGAGGATCAGCGGGCAAAATACCTCTATGTGCAGGATCATCTGCCCGAGGTGCGGGCCGTGTTCGCGCCGCTGGGCTATGCGGTAACGCTTTACCCGGCTCCGCTGCAGGCGGCGGCGCTGGTCAACGAGCATGAGGGCAGTCAGGCACGGCTGCTGAAATACGAGAGCATCCTGCTGCTGGTGCTCCGCCTGCTCTACCTGCAAAAGCGGGAGAGCCTTGCCGCCAGCGCCGATCAGGTGCTGGTCACGGTGGAAGAGGTGCAGACAGAGCTGCAGAAGATGAACCTGCCCCGACGGCTGGACCAGCGCACGCTGGAGGAGCTGATGCGCACCCTGCGCAGGTATAATCTGGCCCGCCCGGTGGGGCGGCTGACCGGCCTGGACAGCCGCATCGAGGTGTTCCCCACCGTGCTGCTGGCTCTGCCGGACGCAGACCTTGCCGATGCCGCCGCCGAGAGCAGCCGCACCCGGGAGGAGCTGGCCCTCTACGAGCGGCCTGACGGAGATGCCAGCGGGGAGGAAGAAGAATGATCGAATTAAAGCGCCTGAAGCTTATCAACTGGCACAACTTTGAAAATGTCACCTTTGATTGTGCCCGTCTGACTTATATGATCGGTGTCAACGCGGTGGGCAAGACCACCATTCTGGATGCCATCCGCTACTGCCTGACCACCAACCGCAATTTCAATGCCCTGGGCAATAAAAAGAGCGGCCGCACCCTGCAGGGCTCTGTCCACGCCAAGCAGCGCGGCGAGAACGCCTACCGCCGCCCGGGCCGCACGGTGGCATATATCGGAGCCGAGTTCTGGGATACCGTCAAGCGGACAAACTTTGTCATCGCTGTCCGGGTGGAATCCGAGGGCCCCATGCAGGAGCTCCACCCCGGCGACCAGACCTGGTACATCTCCGAGAACGGCATCACGCTGGAAAAGCTGCCCTTCCTTGATCCGCGCACCGGTGCCCCCAGCGCCAAGGAGGACTTCAAGCCTGCCGTGGGCCGCCTGTCCTACACCCGCAGCCCCAGCGAGGCCCGGGACCGCATCTGCCGTGCCCTGGGCATTGGCCGCGCCTCCAGCCCGCTGGGCAAAAAGTTCAACGAAGTGTTCCAGATGGGCACCAGCATGGACGAGATCCCCAACTTCCGGGAGTTCCTGTACCAGTACATCCTGCCCCAGCCTGAGCTGGATCTGGAAGCGCTGCAGGGCGACCGGGTGGAGCTGGAAAACCTCCACGCCGTTCTGGCCGAGGCCCAGACCCGTGCCGCCGCACTGGAACAGATCGTGGCGTATGGCCGGGAAGCTGCTGCCAAAGAAACGGATGCCCTTGTCAACCGGGGTGCGGCCCTGCTGGCCCGCGCCGAAGCGGATGCCGGTGAGGATGCCTCCTGGCAGAGCCATCTGGATGCAGGCCGCCGCCAGCTGGCCGATCTGAACGCAAAATACGAGGCCGCCAAGAACGCCGAAGCCGAAGCCCGCCGGGCCTATCTGGCGGCCCACGGTGCGGCCGGTGACAGCGGCGCGGGCCGGGCGCTGGATGCCCTGACCGAGGAGCTGGCCCGGAAAAAGAGTGCACTGGATGCAGCGGCCCGGACAAGGAACGGTCTGGAAGCGACTGCAGATACCATCACCGGCCTGCTGACTCAGCTGAACCGCAGCGGCTTTGCGGTGGAGAAGGAGCTCTGGCCCCAGCGCCTGACAGCGGAACATCTCCCCGCCCTGACCGAGGCGCTGGCCTGCATCGAAAAGCCGCTGGAGGAGCAGTATTTCGCTGCCCGGCAGGCTTCGGCGGATCTGGCAAAAGAGCAGGAGGCCCTGCGGGCCGAGCTGAACGCCGTGTCCGGCGGCAAGTGGGTCTACCCCCACGGCGATGCCGCCACCAAAGTGCGGGATGCCGTGAACGCCGAGCTGAAAAGCCGCGGCATGACAGCGGATGCAAAGATCTTCTGTGAACTGCTGACCGTGGCCGATGAGAGCTGGCAGGACTGTGTGGAGGCCTGCCTGGGTGACCGCCGGTTCGATATCCTTGTGCCGCCTGCCCATTATGCCGCCGCCAAGAGCGCCTTTGTGGCGCTGGGCGACCGGGTGGGGCCCATCAGCCTGCTGGATACCCCGGGCATCCGCAAGGCGGACCGCCATGCGGAGACGGCCCCCGCCGACAGCCTTGCCGCCCAGGTCACCAGCGAAAACCCGCTGGCCGCACAGTATGCGGACACCATCCTGCGCCGCATCGTCTGCTGCGACACCCCCGATACGCTGGAACATTTCTCCGACAGCGCCACCCGGGACCTGCTGCGCCACCATCCCTTCCGGCTGGAACGCCTGCGCAGGCCCCAGCGCTATATCGGCCTGGATGCCCGCAGGGAGCGTGCCGAAGCGCTGGAAGCACAGCTTGCCGCCCAGGCCGACCGCTGCCGCGAAGCCGCCCAGACCGAAAAGACCCTGAAATCTGCCTACGACCAGTACCAGAACGTCCTGCGGGGCCATGCGCTGGAACAGCTGGCCGAACTCTGGGCCAGCCGGGCCGCGCTGGATGCCGCCCGTGCCGACTACGCCGCGCAGGAGCAGAAGCTGGCCGACTGCCGCGAGAACCCCATGCTGCAGCAGCTCTACCGCGAGGAAGAAGCCCGGGAAGCCGCATGGGAAACTGCCCGCAAGGCCGTGGAGCAGGTGGGCGGCGATATCCGCGTCTGCGAAAAGCAGATCGCATCCTGCGAGGCAGAGCAGGGTAAGGCGGTGGAGACCGCCGCACAGAGCCGGGAGGCGGCAGAGGCATTCTTTGCACAGCATCCGCTGCTGGAGCCTCTGGCACAGGAACGCAAAAAGGGCCTGATGACGGGCGGGCGCACGGCCCGTGCCGCCGCACAGACTGCCGAAAAGGCACAGACCAGGCTGGACGATGCCCTGCGAGCGTATCTCACTTCCACGCTGGAACCCGCCCAGAGGGATTACAACGAGCACTACGTCTGCGATTATCCGCTGGGTCTGGCTGGGGTGGAGCAGTACCGCGCCCAGCACGACAGCCTTGTCCGCATTGATCTGGAACGCTACGCCGCCCGGCTGGAGCAGGCACAGCGGGACTGCAAGGATCGCTTCCGCAAGGATATCCTCTTCCGGATGAAGGATGATATCTTCAACGCCCGCCGCCAGTTCCGGGAGCTGAACAAGGTGATGGAGCAGCTGACCTACGGCGAGGAAGTCTACCGCTTTGAGCTGGAGCCCAGCCGTGACCCCCAGCTGGCCGCCTTCTATCAGGTCATTGTGGACAAGGGCAACCAGCAGATGACCGATGGCGACTCGCTGGACAACCTTGCCGCCACCGCCGACCCCGTCTACGAGCGGCAGGTGGACGCGCTGATGGAAAAGATCATGGCCGATGTGGACGAGAACACCCGGGCCCGGCAGGAGGGCCGCACCACCTCCGGTGCCACCCTCTCGGATTATGTGGACTACCGCACCTATCTGGACTATGACATCAAGGTGACCAACACCGTCTCGGGCCAGCAGGCCTATCTTTCCCGCGTCAGCCGCGATTCCTCCGGCGGCGAGAACCAGGCTCCCTTCTATGTGGCCATCTGTGCCAGCCTGCTGCAGATCTACCAGAAGAGCGAGAACAGCATCCGCCTTGTCCTGCTGGACGAGGCCTTCAGCAAGATGACCAGTGACCGCATCCGCCCCATGATGGAGCTGTTCCGCCGCCTGCAGCTGCAGGTTCTGCTCATCTCCACCGTGGAAAAGAGCACGGCCATCCAGCCCTACTGCGACATTACCTATTCCATCGTGCGCCACGGCGATGCCAACGCCATTGCGCCGTTCTACCGGGCCGGCACCCTTGCCGATGCCCCGGAAAAGGAGACTGAATATGAATAACACCCTTGCAAACATCTGGCTCTTTGCCACCCACTGGACCAAGCTGGATGCTTTTGATACCGAGGAAGAGCTCAACGATGAACTGGAGCTGCTCCAGCGCCAGAGCCTGCCCACCAAAGTCCGTCAGGTCACGGACAAGGAAGGCAGGGAACAGTTCCTCCTTTACGTCAAACAGGCCGACCGCGATTACGCCCGCTACTGCACCGGCTGGCGGCCCGGCGGGATGATGTGATCCATCCCTGCAAAAAGGAGAATCCATGTCAAAACAGAAAATCCAACTTTCGGATCACTTTGATTATTCACGGCTGATCCGTTTTGTGCTGCCCTGCATCGGCACCATGCTGTTTACTTCCATTTACGGCATTGTGGACGGCCTGTGTGTCTCGAATTTTGTGGGCAAAACGGCCTTTGCGGCAGTCAATCTCATCATGCCCGTGCCCATGCTGGTGGGCACAGTGGGCTTTATGCTGGGCACCGGCGGCAGCGCCATTGTGGGGATCACGCTGGGTGAGGGCGATAAAGCTCGTGCCGACCGCTATTTCAGCCTGTTTATGTCAACGGCGCTGATCGCCGGCATCGTGCTGTCCGTGCTGGGGATGCTGCTGCTCCGGCCGGTGGCCCTGATGCTGGGTGCAGAAGGTGAGATGCTGGACTACGCTCTGCGCTATGGCCGGGTGCTGATGCTCAGCCTGCCCACCTTTATCCTGCAGAATATGTTCCAGAGTTTTTTTGTCACCGCCGAAAAGCCGCATCTGGGCTTTTACTTTACAGTGGGCGCGGGTTGCACCAACATGGTGCTGGACGTGCTGCTGGTGGGTATCCTGCACTGGAGCGTGGAGGGTGCCGCCATTGCCACCATGCTCAGCCAGGTGGTGGGCGGCCTGCTGCCGGTGTTCTACTTCCTCAACCGGAAAAACACCAGCCTGCTCCACCTCTGCCGCCCGCAGTTTGAGGGCGGTGTGCTGCTGAAAGCCTGTGTGAACGGCTCCTCTGAGCTGATGACCAACCTTTCCATGTCGCTGGTGAACATCCTGTACAACTATCAGCTGCTCCGTTTTGCGGGCGAGGATGGCGTGGCCGCTTATGGTGTGATCATGTACGCATCCTTCCTGTTCGTGGCGGTGTTTGTGGGCTACGCCGTGGGCAGCGCGCCCATCGTCAGCTACCACTATGGTGCCAATAACCGCAAAGAGGTCAACAACCTCTACCGCAAGAGCCTGAAGCTCATCGGTGTGGTTGCGGTGGGAATGACCATCGGCTCCATGTTCATCATCCCCCATGTGGCCCGCTTCTTTGTGGGCTATGATGAAAACCTGCTCATTCTGACCACCCGGGCCTTCCGGCTCTATGGCCTGAGCTTCCTCATCATGGGCTTCAACGTCTATGCGTCCTCCTTCTTCACGGCCCTGGGCGACGGTGTGACCAGTGCACTCATCTCGTTCCTGCGCACCCTGCTGTTTCAGGTGGCGGCGGTTCTGCTGCTGCCGCTTCTGCTGGGCATCGATGGCATCTGGCTGGCCGTGACTGCCGCCGAGCTGGCCGCTCTGCTGGTCAGCATCGGCCTGTTCATCACCAGAGACCAGCAGTTCCATTACCGCAAGGCAGAATAACCGCAAACAAAGAAAGGACCCTCGGCGGGTCCTTTCTTTGTTCAGAATGTAAACTCCACGAACTCGCAGTTTTTGATGCCTGCCGCCGCGTACTCCTCGTTGGTCATATCGTAAAAATAGGACTGCACCACCCGGGCAATGCCGTTGTGGGCCACCAGCAGGTAGGTCTTATCGGTGTCGGCTCGGAGCTCGTCCAGCAGGTTGTAGATGCGCTGGGCCAGCTGCATCATGCTCTCGCCGCCGGAGTAGCGGTCGGCAAAGTGGGTCTTGGAGATGCGGAACTCCTCGCCGTCCCGGGGCGTGCCCTCGTAGCGGCCAAAGCACTGCTCCCGGAGCCGGGGTTCACACCGGGCAGGAATGCCGGTGGCCTCCGCAATGGCCCGGGCGGTGTCGGCGGCGCGGGACAGGGGAGAGTACAGGATCTCATCGATCCGAAGGCCGCTGGTCCGGAGCTTTTCGCCCAGCTCCCGGGCCTGGGCGCGGCCTTTTTCGGTCAGGGGGCTGTCGGTCATGCCGCAGATCTTGTTTTCCACGTTCCAAACGGTCTCGCCGTGGCGGGTGAAATAGACCTTGTGCACCGCCTTGGTCAGCCTGTGATCCCGCAGGGTGACGGTGCTGCCCTCGTTGATGTCCAGCCGGGTCAGCTCGGCATCCGGGTAGGGGAGAACCCGCTGCGTGCCGTCGGCAGCCTCCAGCAGGACATCACAGAGCACGGGCTGGCCCTCGGGCAGCTCCTCGCAGCCATAAAGCTGCTCCTCAATGCGCAGAACGCGGTAGTTTTTTTCTTCCATCCTCTTCGACCTCTTTCGGGCAGATTGTTTCTTACATTATAAAACGGCAGCGGGGCCCCGTCAACGCTTGACAGCCCCGTGTGCCGCCTGATAAACTAGGCGCAAGGGAAAAAACGCCAAAAGGAGAGAAAAAGTTGAACATTACAGAACTGCGGTATCTTGTCGCCATCATGGAATGCGGATCTGTGAGTGCGGCGGCAAAGCGGCTGTATGCCGCTCAGCCCAACGTGAGCAAGGCGCTGAAAAATCTGGAAGAAGAATATCATCTCCGCATTTTTGAGCGGTCATCCACCGGCATGATCCCCACGGAGCAGGGGCGGCATTTCATCGAGCAGGCCGAACGGGTGCTGCGGGAGGTGGACCGGCTGGACCGGAGCGTGCAGGAGGCGCAGGAGCGCTGCGCCGAGCTGCGGGTAATGATCCCCCACGCCACCTATGCCTCCTATGCGGCGGTGGATTATCTGGAGCGGGCAGCCTCCATTGAGCGGCTCCACATCCATATCCGGGAGGGCGGCTCCATGGAGGCACTGGATCATGTCCTGCGGCAGGGGTATCATCTGGCTCTGCTGCGGTACGCCGTGGAGGATGACGAGCACTATACCCATTACTGCGCCCGGCGGGGCCTGAAAATGGAACCCATTATGGATTTTGAATACAGTCTGCTGACCAACCGGGACGGCCCGCTGGCCCGGAAGGAGATCCGCGACCTGTCTGAGCTGGACAAGTATATGGAGATCCTCCACGATGATTTCCAGCTGCCCGGCGAGGAGGGCGGCGACGGTGTGCGCTGGCATGTCAACCCGGAACGCCGTATCCACGTGTATGAGCGGTGCAGCCAGTTCTCGATCCTGCAGCGGCTGCCCACGGCCTACATGTGGGCATCGCCCATGCCCCGCAGGGCACTGGAGCAGTACCATCTGGTGCTGAAGAAGTGCCCGGCCCAGCGCCAGCAGATGCGGGATGTGCTGGTCTACCCGGACAAGGGCCGCCTGCGCCCCGAGGAGCAGGCCTTTGTGGATCTGCTCCACAAGGAAGCGGCTTCCGCCGTGAAATAAAGGGGCTTTCCGGCTAAGGCACGGCAAAGGTTGCTCCCTTTGAAATTGACAGAAAAACCAATAAATGGATGCAAAACCGGGCGAAAATGAGCGCCCGGTTTTATTTTTGCTGATAAATAGTCAAAAAATAAACGGAAAAGCGGCAAAAAAATCTTTGCAGCTATATCAGAAACCATATGGCCCCATGCCAGAAAGATATTTCTCCGCTGGAAAAAAGTGTGCTACCATGAGGCCAGAAAAGAGCCCCGGGTATGCGGCAGAATGGGGCCGCGGCCGGCAGGGGCAAAAAGGAGGTTTCTGGTATGATTAGTTTCCTGCTCTGTCTTGCGATCCTGGTGGGCGGATACTTCGTCTATGGCAAGATCGTGGACAATACCTTCGGCCCGGACGACCGTGAAACGCCTGCTGTGCGCATCAACGACGGCGTGGACTATGTCGTGATGCCCCAGTGGAAGCTGTTCCTCGTCCAGCTGCTGAACATTGCGGGCCTTGGCCCCATCTTTGGTGCCATGCAGGGCGCTCTGTGGGGCCCCGTGGTGTTCCTGTGGATCACCTTCGGCACCATCTTTGCCGGTGGTGTGCATGACTACTTCTCCGGCATGATGAGTGAGCGCAACGACGGTGCTTCCATCGCGGAGATCACCGGCAAATACTTAGGCCCTGTGATGCAGAACGTGATGCGTGTGTTCTCTGTTGTGCTGCTGATCATGGTGGGCACCGTGTTCGCCGTCGGCCCTGCCGGTCTGATCGTTGAGCTGTGCAGCCAGAGCGGTGCATCCGGCGTGATGACCTCGCTGCTGTTCTGGCTGGTCATCATTCTGACCTACTACTTCATCGCGACCTTTATCTCTATTGATGCGGTCATCGGCAAGATCTACCCCGTGTTCGGCATCTGCCTCATCATCATGGCCATCGGTGTCATCTTTGGCATCTTCACCAACCCCGCCTATACCATCCCCGAGATCTGGGATCACTTTGGCAGCATGCACCCGTCGGGTACGCCCATCTGGAGCTTCATGTTCATCACGGTTGCCTGCGGCGCGATCTCCGGCTTCCACTCCACCCAGTCGCCTCTGATGGCCCGCTGCATGAAGAGTGAGAAGCAGGGCCACTTCGTGTTCTATGGTGCCATGGTCTGCGAGGGTGTCATTGCCCTGATCTGGGCCGCTGCAGGCTGCTCTCTGTACGAGGTCACCAATGGCCTGAACACCGGTCTGGCACAGGCACTGGCAATGGGTCAGTCCAAGGCCATCTATGATGTCTGCTCCAAGACCATGGGCGGCGTGGGCATCGCACTGGCCATGATCGGCGTGGTCGTCTGCCCCATCACCTCCGGCGATACCGCCTTCCGTTCTGCCCGCCTGACCCTGGCCGACTGGTTCAAGATCGATCAGGACAGCTACGGCAACCGCCTGAAGCTCTGCATCCCCGTGCTGGGCGTGGGCGCTTTCCTGGGTATCGGCAACGCGCTGGGCTTCATCAACTACACCGTGATCTGGCGTTACTTCAGCTGGACCAACCAGACGCTGGCCATGATCGTTCTGTGGGCCGCTTCCATGTACCTGTTCAAGGAGAAGAAGAACTACTGGATCACTGCAGTGCCTGCTGCCTTTATGAGCGCCGTGTCCGCTACTTACTTCGTGCTGGCTCCCGAGTGCCTGGGCGGTCTGCTGAACCATAAGACTGCTGAGGGCGCTGCCGTCTATAACACCGCAGTTGCTTACCCGGTGGGCATCCTCTTTGCGATCGCCATGCTGGCGCTGTTCATCTATGCAACCAAAAAGCAGACAGTGAAAAAGACTGCATAATTGACATTTCCCCCTCTTCAACCTTCCCGATACCCATTCACAACCGCAAAAGCCGCCTGCCGGGCCGTCCGGCAGGCGGCTTTTGCTTGTGCAGAGAAACGACGAATTGCGGCAAAAAGAACAGGAATGCAGACAAGGTGCACAAAAATGTGCCAAAAAGTTTGGCAGGGTGCACTGAAAACGGAAAACCACCCGCTGAAACGATTCCGGTAAAGAAGTTTTGCCGAGGATACGTTAAAAAATCTTTGCCGGGATTCCCGGGAACGGCTGACTTATATAGTTTTTGATATAAGGGCCATTCTGGAAGGATATTACCAGATTTATGAAGATTGTGTTAACATAGGGCCAAGGAATGGCCGTGACGGGGCAGAATGGGGCCCTGGGCACGGACGATAAAAGGAGGTTTCTGGTATGATTAGTTTCTTACTCTGTCTGGCGCTCCTGATCATCGGCTACTTTGTCTATGGCAAGATCGTTGACAATACGTTCGGACCGGACGACCGCGAAACTCCTGCTGTGCGCATCAACGATGGCGTTG
>OBAM01000532.1_pt1 | contig 32453 bp, 34 predicted proteins | sample 1517751 | NCBI WGS metagenome assembly OBAM01 (sample SAMN04571703, study PRJEB22368) | human gut metagenome | biome: human gut; material: stool | host: Homo sapiens | place: Luxembourg | collected 2012-10-18
TTTTCTTGTTATCCAGCCCTCCGGCTGTATCGGTTGAGCAAAAGTCAGCGTGGGAATGGTGTGGTATCTTTATCTAAGTGAAACCCCGTTCTCCCATTTCGACACCGCCTGTCTTGTCACATTACATGCCGCAGCAATGTCATCCTGTGTAAGCTGATTCTTTTTTCTGTAAAACTTAATATTGTCACCTATCAAAATAAGTACCTCCAATTCAATTTATACTCAAAATTATACCGACAGGTGGCTGAAAGTAAAGAAAACATTGGTTGCAAACGCGCAACTTGGGGAGGGTTGCTATTCAATCTTGCTTTTTATGTCTATAAAGCATATATCTTTTCTGTCCCAAGATGCTCAAATGGTCTAAACAGTTCTCTTAAGGAATCTGACTTCGACCAATCAATCTTAGAAACAAATGTTCCAAATGAGCGCATTGCATTTTTAGGATATCTGACACTGAAAAATGTTCCGACTGTTGCTTTATTAGCTTTATTGGTCTGTTTCAATTCTTCAAGAAAATTCTCCTTTAGATTATCAATAAACCTGATAACTTCCTGAGTAAGCCTTAGTCATTTCATCCTTAAGAGCACTAACTGCAGATAGTTTGGTGTTGTCATAAGAAATCTGCGCAGCTCATCAATAACACTACTTGGTGTCAGATACAGTTTGGCACACCGTAAGTTCCCATATGCAGATGTAAAAACTGCCATTTGATACTTCTGATAACCGGCACCACCGATATCAGGCTTGATGGTGCCCCAGTCGAATTCACATATTTCACCGGGCATGTATGTGACCTAAATTCAGATTAGCATAAACACCCAATCTCATGATATTCTTGAGCTATATAACGAGTGGAGAGATTTGCCCCACAATTTGGGGCAAATCTCCTTACTAATTATTCGCTTATAAACCTTCATTCTCCTGCTGTTGCAAATAAAACATTGCTTTCTGTGTTTCAATCTCCGCCTTCAGTTCTTCTTCTGTTGGCAAGTATAATTTATACTTTGAAGCGAACAGCTGCTCATTACCATGCATCACCGAATAACGTGCAATGTCTTCATCTGTATCAGAGCAAAGCACAATACCAATTGTAGGGTTATCTCCCTCTCCACGTTTCAATTCATCATACATGCGGATGTACATATCCATCTGTCCCACATCAGCGTGAGAAATTTTTTCAGTTTTCAAATCAATCAACACAAAGCACTTTAAGATATAGTTATAAAACACGAGGTCGATATAATAGTCCTGCTTTTCCGTATGGATATGTTGCTGTCTGGCAACAAAAGCATATCCTTTGCCAAGTTCCATAAGGAATTTTTGCAAATTGGAAAGAATACTCCTCTCAAGGTCGCTTTCCGTAAAATCGGTATTTTGAGCAAAGCCCAAGAACTCAGCAATTACCGGACTCTTGATAAACTCATATTTATCATTCTGATAACCGGCAGTCAATTCCTTCATCTCATTTTCCACAAGGTCCTGACGCTGTGTCTGGAGCATTCGGTAATAGTATTGTGAGGAAATATTACGCTGTAGAGTGGCCACACTCCAAGTCTGCTCTAACGCTTCTTTCTCATACCAATCTCTAGCATCTTTATCATTCACTTGCAACAAGGTACGGTAATGCGTCCAGGATAGAAGTAATTTTCTACTTGCTGAGTGGAAAATCTCAGGATACGTTTTGTAAAACGAATAAAAATGATACAAATTTGTTTTCGTGTATCCTTTTCCATATTCCGCAGTCAATTCTTTTGCAAGCTTCTTTATAATACTTGCACCATACTCTGCTCTATTATCTCCTTGCAACTCTTCCTCGGCAATACGATAACCAATAAGCCAGTTTCTCTGCACAAGTGCAGAATTCACTGCCTGATATGCGGCCTTTTGCGAGGATTCAATAATCCCGCACATATCTTTTAAAATATCATCGCTTTTCACATAACTACTCATAATGCTATTCTGCCCGATGTTTACAAAATCATTCTCCATATCATATCTACTCCAATTTATCAAAATTTTGACTTTCATATGTACTCCAGATAAAATCAACAAATGTAATACTACTCCCAACAGCAAGCTTAGCATGTCTAACTTCAAGTCCTTGAAAAGATGCACTCTTACCATGACCACTTCCGAATGGATTTCGAATTTCTGCTAGTTTTGTAGGAATAGCTCTAAGATTTCCAAGAACTGCTTTAATTGCATCTGCCCCTCTATCTGTAGGCTGTACATTGGATGGAAGTAGATTTAAAGCTTTCATTGTCTTATCTGCCAATTGCGGTACATCATCATCTTTCGAATACGATATCCGCATTTCTTCAAGAATTGTTTTACAACAACTTTCAATCAATTCCTTTGCCATTCCGATTGCATTGGTTGGATTCGTATTCTGCATTTCTACCATCAAATCGATCTGTTGCGAAAGGTACTCGCTTGAAAACTTATTTTTTAGGTTCTCTGCTGTCATTGCAATTACTGTTGTGCCACCTTTTAAACGTGCTACTATTTCTTTACACTTTTCATATATCTTTGCATAATGTTCATCATACCTAGATGTATTACTCCAATTTTCCATATCCTCATAATCAATGTTATATTCATATTCCATTTTATCCTCATAATAATGGAATAAATCTATAAGTAGCTTTGTTCTTTGTATATCATCAGCTTCATTCAAATACGCAACTAATGATTTTCCTTTCGATAGACCATATTTAGTTTTTATTGGCTCACCAATACTCGCAGTAGTAAATACATCAAATGAATTATCCGTAAAATTCAATACATATCCAGATCTGTTAAATAAAAGTAAAAATGTCCCTTCCTCTTTTTTCGATACAAATTGCAAATCTATAGCACCTCCTCTATTTGCTTGCAACAGCAACCGACAATTGGTACCATCGTTTAATATAAGAATCACTTAATAATTTCTTGTCTGCCTCCACCAATTTAGTAAACAGTCCTGTTAATCCATCATATTTATCATAATTACCGGCATCATGCAGTTTCCAATTAAGCTGTTCCAATGTCCAATTACTCTTAATTGAATTGTGGAGCATAGATGTTGTTGCCCAGTTATCCATAGAATCAGCCCCACCTAATGCTACAGGATATATGTGATCTACAGTAGGTACAAACTCCCAGTAAGCATTATGGCATTCTTCCATTTTCCAATGAACATGATATGGAAATGTCTCAGGCATGTAATAAGATAGTACCTTCAATATTCCCGGATTCACAAGTTTCTGTCCACTATATCTGTCAATAAATCCATCCCGTACAAATTGAGCCATCTTCTCCTTATCTGTATAATTACGCCCTTGTGCAGACAACTTATAAAATGGATATCCTGTTTCTATCACTATTCTGGCCTCTGCAACATTATGTTGCAGAAGCCTATTTGCTGCTCGTTCAATAACATCTATTTTCTCCATAGCAATTCCTCAACCACAATACTTTATTTCTTCGTCAAATATGTATCTTCCACATAAGTCTCCGGTGTTGCCTCTTCAATTACTCCCGACTTTGAATCAAAGATATATTTCTTCTTCAATCTCTCATACAATACAGAACCTACGGTTTCCATTACCTGCTTCATCATATCCGGATCGTCAAACAACTTTCTGAAAAACTGATCATTCTGCTCATATCTGTCTGCTGCCATATTCGGAAAATCCTTTTCAAATAACAACATAAAGGTTGCTCTGTCATTATTCTTTGCGTAACTCTGCCACTTCTCCTGATTGGCATAATCATTTTCCATCTGAACAAGTACTTTATCCATCTCTGTAAAATGGGTTCCATACTTTTCATTTATCTTATCAATGATTACTGTCAGCGGGTCTTTCTTAGGCTCTCTATGACCTGAATCACCGGAGATAGGTGTATATCCGCCTTCTGTGCTTTCAAGCTCTATCGGACCTTCAAAGTCTTTTTCCAGCTTATAGTATTCAAGAAGGACTTTGTCATCAATATTTATCTTCTCTCCACCATGTCCCTTTGGAAGCATTGTGTATAAGAACTTTGAATAAATACTGAATCTATGAATATCCTTGTCAAATAACCTGCATACCTGTGTAATATATGCATACACACGATTAAAGCTTGCCAATGTAGACTTGAATATATCCTGTTTTTCTACTTCAAGCACCTCATATCTGTCTACCGCCGGTCTTAACTGCCCCTGGAGCTTTCCAAGATCTCCAGCTGATTGATTCTCACTCTGATAGAAAATATCTGCAAATTTATCCACTTCTGATTTCTGATATACCCTAAAATCATCCAAGGTATTTTTCATATCATATACAACATTAGGATCTGTTTCCTCCAAGAGCACAGTTTCCTCATAGAATGGCTCAAAAGATGATTTGATATCTTCTGCTGAATTGACAAAATCAAGTACGAAGGTATCTACTTTTCCTCTTGTAGTACGATTCAGTCTTGATAAAGTCTGTACTGCCTTTACACCAGACAATTTCTTATCCACAAACATGGTGTGAAGTAGTGGTTCATCAAAGCCTGTCTGATATTTTTCTGCAACAACAAGGATTCCATAATCATCTGTATGGAATGTTTCCGGCAAAGCCTTTTCTTTGATTGTCTTGCCTTCTTTATCCTTATTCATTCCCTCTTCGGTAAACACATCATCGTTGTCTTTCACTTCACCGGAAAAAGCGACTAATACTTCAAGGTCATTCAGTCCTTTTTCTTTTATCTGTCTCTTAAATTCCTGCACATATCGTACTGCGTGAAGTCTGGATGGTGTAACAACCATAGCCTTCGCCCTGCCACCAATCTTATGTCTGGTGACATTCATAAAATGTTCCAGCATAATAGCAGTCTTCTGAGAGATATTATGTGGATGTAGTGTCTCATAATTTATAATTGCCTTTGAACCTGCTGTTGTATCAAATTCCGGATTATCCTCAATAATCTTGGCAATCTTATAATACATTTTGTAGGTCATATAATTCTGCAAAACATCCAATATGAAATGTTCTTCTATCGCCTGTCTCATAGAATAAATATGGAAAGGTCTGTAGATTCCTTCCGCATCCTTCTGACCAAACAGCTGTAATGTCTTTCCCTTTGGAGTTGCTGTAAACGCAAAGAATGATAAGTTCTTATGCATACCCTGTGCTGCCAGTTCATCTAAGAGTTTATCCTCATCGTCCTTACGATTCCTCTCGTCCTCGTCTTCCATCTCAGCATACTCTTTCAGAATTTCTTCCGTATCAGCTAATGCTCTTTTTAGCTTTTTCGCTGCATCTCCGGTCTGCGAAGAATGTGCCTCATCAATAATAATCGCAAATCTTTTGTTTGCAGAATCCACCTCTTTATAGATTACCGGGAATTTCTGTAATGTAGTGATGATAATGCCTACGCCATCATTGATTGCATCTCTAAGCTGTCCCGAATTTTTATCTACCTTCTTAACGACACCTTCCACATGGTCAAACTGATATACTGTAGACTGTAACTGACTGTCCAACACTCGTCTGTCAGTAACGATGATTACTGACTGGAAAATTTTATTATCTTCATAATCATGGAGTCCTGTAAGTCTGTGTGCCAGCCATGCAATCGAATTGGACTTTCCTGAGCCTGCACTATGCTGGATCAGATAACTCTTACCTGAACCATTCTTTTTCACATCTTCCAACAGCTTTGTAACAACATCAAGCTGATGATACCTTGGGAAAAACATAGTCTCTTTCACAAGATTTCCATTCTTATCGTACTCCTGCTGCAAGTGCATATATTTCTGTAGAATTTCCATCAGACTGTCCTTGCTAAGTACTCTTTTCCAAAGATAAGCTGTATCATATCCATCTGGATTTACCGGATTACCTTTGCCACCTACTTTTCCAGCACCATTACTGCCCTGATTAAATGGCAGAAAATAAGTGTGTGCACCCTCAAGTCTTGTAGTCATATAAACATTGGTAAGGTCTACTGCGAAATGTACCAACACTCTTTCTTTAAAAGCAAAAATAGCATCCTTACCAGCACGATCAAACTTATACTGATTAATCGCATTTGTTGTGTCCTGTCCTGTAAACTGACATTTCAATTCCATAGATACCACCGGAATACCATTTACAAAAAGCACAATATCAATACTGTTCTCATTATGTACAGAATAATGAAGCTGTCTGGTACAATGAAGAATGTTCGCATCATACTGAATCTGTGTAGTCTCATTCAAAGTGGTCTCCGGCTTCCAGAAAATCGGATAGAACTTGATGCCTCTGTCTGTAAATCCATGCCTCATCACATTCAAAAGATTGGTGGTTTTCACTTCTCTTTTGAAGCGTTCAACTATCTGCTTCTCAGCGTTCTCTGCATAGATTTTCGCATACCTGTCCCATTTCTTAGACTGACTTGTCTTGATAAACTCAACAAAAGTATCTTCATCAAGTCCTGATTCACAATTGAATTTCTTCGGATCACCCTTGGTATATCCACCATGGTGAATCAGAAAATCTTCGATATCTTCTTCAAATCGCTTCTCTTTTACATCAAAATCAGACATGGGCTACACCTCCTTTTTCCCTGTGACAACCTCGTAGATGAGGGATTTTTTGTATTCTTGAAGTTTGTCAATTGCCTTTTCTCTATCTTCAATAGTTTTTTCAATAGCAGTGCATTTCTGATCCAAAAAGTCAACTATTAATTTCTGTTCTAGTTCAGTTGGTAATGTAACCTCAATTCCTTTTACAATTGTTGTATTCAAATTAGGTTGCCCATAGCCTTGCATCTGCTTTCTTAATTCAAAAGTACGTCCCTTGAACAAGTATAACAAAAACTCTTGATTTATACTTAAATTATAAAATGCTACAGAACCATCGTTTATACATCCTCTGATTCTTGTAATCTTAGGGACTCCTAAAGTTGCACCACTATTCGATAATAACAATGTTCCTTCTTCAACAATACGGCTTTGTTTTGCCCCTTCAAATGTCAAAAAGGTTTCTGTTCCATCAATATACTTGCCATCTCCTTTTGTCACTTCTGCAACAGTAATCCATGGCACATCATTTCCATTAAAATAAAGTGGATCCCCTGCAGGTCTTGGTGATGCTCCCCTTACTACCGTAGCAATCCTCCCCACTGTAGTGCAATCCCAACTTGTAGGCATTTGTCCAATCCATTCAACACCACTATCCTTCATCTCAACATTAGGATTCAATCCCTTAGTAACAGTCTCAATAATAACTGATAATTTGTATTCCTTTAACTTTTCAATAATTGCCTGCTGCTTTTCAATAACTTCATCTATCTTTGAACACTTGACATCCAAATATGTTGATATTTTTTTCTGAATTGCTAATGGTTGGATTACACAAGGCATATCATTAATTATCGCTTTAGTTAAATTTACAATAAACGAACCTCTGCATGAAAGATCAATATATGGTTGGTAAAAATTGCTTTTTGCAAACAACCACATAAAATAATCTTGATCAACAATCGTGTTATCAATTTGAAATTTAGCTACACGTTGGTTGATAATACCTTTAGGCATATCTGCTGTAATAATCATCGCTTTTCCCAATGAGCCCACAATAGGAAAAAGAATATCATTTTCTTTTACTATAAACTGTGACATTTCTTCTTCCATTTCATCTGGCAAATATAGATTCTTATCACTATCTGATGAATGAAGCGTTATATGTTCTGGCGAATATATTAAAATGTTACCATCAGGCAATAAACCATCCATTTTTAATGCACTTCCAAAAGGTCCTGATTTGTAATCTTTGATAATATAACGAAGCCTCTCAACTTTCCAATTCTTTGGTATCTCCCCAATCCATTCCACTCCGCTATCCTTCATTTCTCTCATAGGTCAAATACCTCCTCAAGACTTCCGGACAGTTCTGTCTCCAAATCCATAATCTCTGCCATAATTTCTGCTGATGGTCTCGGAGCTTCATACTTGTAGAAATATCTCGTAAACGGAATCTCATATCCCACCTTTGATTTTTTCGTATCTATCCATGCATCCGGTGCAAATGGCAATACTTCTCTTTCAAAGTATTCTTTGATATCCTCTTTCAATGGAACATTTTCCGTATCACGAAGACTGGTATCCGGCTGTTTCTTTCCATTTTTCAATACCAGATTGCCTTCTTCATCACGGAGCGGTCTTTCTACTGTAATCTTGGTATATCCAAAATCCTCGTTATCATAAATCTGACTGATTTCAGTCTCTTTAAAATCACCATAAATCTTTGTAATCTCTGCAATATCTTCCTCAGAAATATCATTTCGCTTATTTCCCAATGCTTTTCTTCTCTTCACAAACATCTCATTGGCATTAATAAGCTGTACTTTCCCCTCTCTGACTGTACCTGCCTTTTTATTTGACAATACCCAGATATAGGTTGCAATTCCTGTGTTGTAGAAAATATCATTCGGTAAAGCAACAATTGCCTCAAGTAAATCATTTTCGAGAATATATCTTCTGATTTCAGAAGGTCCGCTCCCTGCATCACCTGTAAAGAGTGGTGAACCATTGTGAATGATTGCTATTCTGCTTCCACCTTTATCAATATCTTTCATCTTTGATATTGCTGTCATAAGAAAGAGCATCTGTCCATCACTTGCCGCCGGAAGCCCTGCTCCAAATCTTCCTCCAAAGCCAAGCTTAGCCTCTTCCTCTACTTTTGTCTTTTCATTCTTCCACTCACGTCCAAACGGAGGATTGGAAAGGATATAATCAAAGGTACTGCCTGCAAACCGGTCATCCGATAATGTGTTTCCATCCTTGATATAATCAGCATTATTACCCTTAATCAGCATATCAGCCTTACAGATTGCAAATGTCTGGTCATTGATTTCCTGTCCAAAAGACACAAGTTCTGTCGAAGCATTCAGACTATGTAGATACTCCTCTGCAACAGAAAGCATACCTCCGGTTCCACATGCCGGGTCATAAATTGTTTTTGCTACATTATTGCCGGAAAGAATATCATTATCATCATAGAAGAGAATATTAACCATAAGCTGGATAACTTCTCTTGGAGTGTAATGCTGTCCGGCATCTTCATTATGAGACTCAGAAAATCTTCTTATAATCTCTTCAAAGATATAGCCCATTTCAAGGTTAGAGATTTCATTCGGATGAAGATTTCCTCTGTCTGTTGTATATTCCTTTAAAACAATATAAAGAATTCCCTTATTTGCCATGGTTGTGATGTGACCATCAAACTTAAACTTTTCCAAGATGTCCTGCACATTTGCTGAGAATCCATTCAGATAATCTCTGAAATTCTCCTCAATATGGTCTGGATCATCCATAAGTCTCTCAAATGTATATTTGCTGGTGTTATAAAAATCATATCCTGCTGCCTTACGAAGTAAAACATCCTTCATCGGAAGATTTTTTACTTCCTCATATTTCTGCAAAACTGCATCCTTTGTATCGGAAAGAATACAGTCAAAACGTCTGATTACTGTAAGCGGTAATATAACATCTCCGTATTCGTGTGGTTTATATACTCCGGTCAGCTTATCTGCTATTGCCCATATCAGGTCTGCTTTCTGATCTATTTTTGCACTTCTCGTAGCCATTTTATTTTCCTCCATAAGGTAATTTACTTTTCTTCTTCATCCGGTACATAGTCAACCAAATCTCCAAAGTTACAATCCAGCTCTTTGCAGATCTTTTCCAGAACAGATAGTTTAACTGACTCGCAGTTTGTCATCTTTGCTATTGTACTGGAACTAAGACCAGTCTTGGCACACAAATCTCCCTTTTTCATTCCATGGTCGATTAACTGTTTCCATAATCCGTTATAACTAATTGCCATCCTCTTTCCCTCCGTATAATGCGCAATCAATATTAGGATTATTTTACCACAAGAAAACTGCTTGTACAATTTGCATTTGCAAATATTGCATATCCTTTTTCAAATATTGCATATCTTTTTTAATTTATTTATAAATTCTTTGAATTTATCTGCTACCGATGCTCTTTCTGGAACCTTAACCTCTGGTACTATCTCCTGCTTGTCATTATCAATCACCGGAATATCCAATGACTCTGCTGTTCCTTCTCCAAATGCTTGATAAACGAATAATTTTCAATATATGTCAACAACTGTGTAAGCAACTTATTCTCCACTTTCTGCTTATGGTAGCCTTCCGTTATGTATCTCTCTGTTGATCCTGTTTTCACATAATTGTTATGCCAGAGAGCCAGATTTTTATTACATAATCCCTTTACAATCCATGTATCTTCCACACTTTCAACCTGTAGTCAGCATAATTAATCCTCAAATCCTTTTTATTATAACATCTATAATATTTATCCGCATTAAAAAGGACGCAGAATCTCTCCCACGTCCTCACATCTATCTGGCTTTATCTTCTCTTACCTTTGATACTTCCTTATGTGCCGCTTCCTGCTTCACCTTATCCACGTCTCTACTCTTATTTACTACCGCTCTAAGCTCCAGTGCATTCTCGAGTGCATCCGCATCAATCATTTGAAAATGGACACTTGTCGGACATTTTGTGGACATTTTGCAGTTTTACGCCATTTTTTGCACCAGTAGCCATAAATAAACTTCTGAATTAATTCTGAAATTATTACTCATATAACTATAATTACTATCTTTATCAGCATAAGAAATAACCAGCTTACATCTTTTTATTAGTTCAGCAACATCAACATTAGTTGCATCTATATCATTTTTCATGGCAAGTATCAGTATCAGCATAATTTTCCTTGTAATCTTATTATCAATACTAAAATTACTATAGTCAAAAGTACTTGTTTCTTTATTTTTGTTATATCCGTTATCGTATGTGTATAACTTCTTTATTTCACTTAATACAATTTTAATATTCTCAGGTTTCTTAATTATTGAGAGTATCTTATCATCAAATATATATTCTTCCCAATCATCAGACGCTAATAACAAATTATTCCAGTTAGTGTAATGCTTCTCATTATTAAACATCTCTAATAAAAACCTTTTCTTTAATTCAAAATTATGCCCATGCATAAATATTGCTGTTGGTGCATATAAATCGAATCTACTCCATTGAATATCTCTCTTCTTGAGATATTTATAGAACCGAACCTTGTCAATTTCTCGCTTATAATTGCAAACATTAATTTTCATAAACAGTTCAATATCTTCCCAACCCTCAACCCATTGGTATTCTTCTGCGTAAGTGTTATGAAAAATCAATTCAAACAATTCAATAAAGAAAGTATTACCTTCATCCGGATAATACAGATTTATTTTTTTGCAAATTTCAACAAATACTTCTTTCTTTTCTACGCCCATTATTTTCATATAAAATCTATAAATTTCATGAGCTTTTTCTTTATATTCGTCCCTATTACAAAATTGAATAATGTCTTCAAGCATTTTAATAATATATTTTGCAGTCCCATTAATAACTGATAGCGGTTTTACATATGCAATAAAATCCCATAAGTCTTCTACCGTAGCATTAGAAATTATACGTTCTTTATTATGGGCACAAACATTACGGTGATTTTTTTTAACTTCAAATTCACTTCTAACTTTTGTATCATAACAAAAAATATTGTAATCTGCTTCATTAATAATATTTTTTAGTGCTTTATCCCAATCATCCTCATTGGTTAAATCATTTCGTATTTTATTCCATTCATCTCCAATAATCTTTTTTCTCTCAGCATCACCTTTTCCGTCATTCTTCTTTTCAAATTTTTCACGCCATTTTTCTTCAAATTTGATAGGAACTCCTTTGTACTCAAGGATAATATCTCGAAGATATTCAATAAATGCCAAGTAAGAAAACATATACGCCGCCTTATATGCTCTATTACAATAACACACTAAAGATTCCTGAAATAATTCATTATTCTCAAAATCATTTTCAATTATCCATTCTTTAAACGCTCGTAAATCCATCTTGTATATTCCCTTCTGTGGTTTAATTTTAAATCCATTCTTTACATCGGCAACATCGTCTCCTAAGCTAATATCAATACATGCAAATGCAAAAACTTCCTTCCCTTATAAAGTTCACTATAATTAATTACGCCATCTTCTCCAACAAAATCTCAATCGCTACTTTTATCTCCGCAGTCAGGAGCACAAATACCACTCCGACAACAATAATGCCGGAAAGGATTCCAACCTGTATCAATATCTGGTTAATCAATGAATAAATTAAGCATGCCAGTAAAAATAGCCCACCTATTCCAGCAACTAAACTCTCTACCCGCATAAACAAATCCAACAATAGGTCTATGAACATCAGCACCAGCTTTATAGGAAATAATAACACCTTTTTCAATATCCTCATTTTCATTCACTACCTCATCTTGCAACGGCATATTGTGGAAAATCGTGATTCACTTCTGTCTGATAGTAACTTCCCATTGTTGTGTATGCATTAAATAACGCAGCCAGTAGATATTTCTTAATGTTTTTCACTTTCGTGGTATTTCTTCTCATGCAATTCAAGACATGCATTATTATTTTTATATATCAATGATGTATCTCTTAATAGATGCCATGTTTTTTCTCATCTGTAGAATATAAAATCTTACAAGGTATATCTGTAATCGCTCCTTCATATTTATCATATTGTCCATCTGTTAACCCTACTTTATTAAATTAAATGACATTTGCGGATTCATATTACACCTTCTTTTATGATTACTAAGAAGCACCTTTTATTAAGCATTCAACAAAAAAACCTCACCAGTATTTCTACCGGTGAGGTTTTTATATCATATCGTCACTTCCATAAGCATCAAATCTGCTCATTCTCTGCATCGTTTGGCGTAAAATTGGCGTAATTTTGTAATTTTACAAATTTCCACCAATAAGGTACATCACGTTTTTAGTACAGCTTTGCACCTGCCGGGATTCTGTCATTTACCATCAGAAGGTTCAGTCCTTCGTGACCGTCTTCCTCATGTACTGCTGAGATCAGCATACCTTCGGAATCAATTCCCATCATCTTTCTCGGTGGCAGGTTCACGATAGCGATTGCTGTCTTACCAACCAGTTCTTCCGGCTCGTAATACTCGTGAATACCGCTTAAAATCACGCGGTCTTTACGCTCTCCGTCATCCAGTGTGAACTTCAGAAGCTTCTTGGACTTCGGAACTGCTTCACATGCCAGAATCTTAACTGCACGGAAATCTGACTTAGCAAATGTCTCAAAGTCAACCATTTCCTCAAAGATTGGCTCAATCTTTACGTTTGAGAAATCAACCTTCTCAGCGACCTTTTCTGCGGCTGCAGGAGCTGTTTCGGAAGTCTTAGAAGACTTCTTGTCAGAGTCTAATGACTTCATTGTCGGGAACCTAATGGTCGATAATCCATATTAGTCCATACTGGTACTTACTGTATGAATTGTCTTGCTTTGGGCATTTCTTGACAATCCACTAAAGTCCAAATAAAAACAAAAATTTGTAATCAATTTGATGTATTTCTACTGTTTTGATGTCATGTACGTTCTAGGAAATGTCCTTTCAAGGACTTCTTCCTAAAATATATCGCTGTTGTTCTCCAGTGCTTTCATTGCTTCCTTTTTCTTTATCTCTGTCGCTTCAGCATATATATCCATCGTTGTCTCAATATTTGCGTGTCCCATTATGCTCTGAATTACTTTCAGATTGGTTTCATTTTCGCAAAATCTAGTGCAAAATGTATGCCTGATATGATGACATGAGAAATGTGGAATCAATACGGGACGTCTGGATTCCCGTTTTGCCTTAATAATTTCTTCGGCATTGTAGGCTTCATAAATTCTTTTGATAGCAAGATTGATCACGCTTGGTTTATGAATATTTCCGTCCTTATTGCAAAAAACGAATCCACTCATGCCATCGACCACCTGAATATTAAATCCAGTCTCTTTCTGTGCTTCATACTCATCACGAAAAGCCTGCTCTACTGCATCAAGCATCGGAATAATCCTTATCCCTGCTTCAGTTTTTGGAGTAGAAATGTGAAATTCACTTTTTCCGTTTTCCATAAACCTGTATATTGCAGTGTGATTGATGCTTATCGTCTTATTTGCATAGTCAATATCTTCCCAACGTAACCCTAACATCTCACCGATACGACAACCTGTACCAAAAAGTGCTGTGAACAATGGCAACCAATGAACATATACCGGACTGTTTGCAACATAATTTAGAAATGCTCTCTGTTGCTCCAGCGTAAGTGCATGACGAATACCTTTATTCTTGCCCTCTTTTTTCTTAATCTCTGCCATTACACCACTCGACGGATTATTCCGAATGATATTGTCCCGAACCGCCATTTGAAATGCCGGGTGCAAAACTGTATGGATATTATCCAAGGTATTTGCTTTTATTCCAGCTTCATTCAGCAATGAATAATAAAAGAACTTTACATCCGAATACTTTATCTCGTCAATTCTTCTTTTACCAAATGTATCTCTGACAAAATGATTATACATATACTTATAGTTTGCTCTTGTATGTTCTTTCAGGTCATACTTAGTAGATATATACCTATCAAATACATAATTAAGAGTAACTTTTCCATTGCAATATGAATCTAATCCATCTAACTGATTGCGAATAAGGTCTTTCTCCTTTTCACGTAGCTCCAATAGATCATTTGCATAAATCACATGTCTTTTTCCGTTTGGATCTGTGTACTGGTAAATGTACCTGCCATCGTTCTTTCTCTGGCTTTCACCCTTTCTAAGAACTCTGCCTTTTGAATCTTTTCTTGATTTTGACATATTGCACCACCTTTCTAAAAGAAAGAGGTCACAAATGCCATCACTCGTCCTCAGACTTGTTTTTGTCAACCATCGTGTAAAATCCTTGAACAAGCGTCTGTGTTATGGTCAGATTATGATCATTTGCATACTCTGTTATATCCGTATGCTCATCTTTTGTGAGACGGATAAACACACCTTCACTTCTAGGATTCTCCAGTCGTGGTCTCCCGGTTCTTGCCAACCGTCATCACCTACCCTTCATAACCTTAAATCCATAATACATCTTGTATATCAAAAAGTCAACTGATTTTTTGATATACAATAATTTGCAACCACTTTTCTATCATTTTTACACACGAAAAGATTCAAGATATTCCTCAAAAATAGGTACATTCACTAACGTAATACGATTGATTTTATATACCGCATGAGCTTCCTGCGCCAGCTTCATAAAGCTGTGCTTGCTCATTGAATATCTCTCAGCACCTTCATCGTATCTTATGAAGTCCTTCTTATTAACTTTCTTTTCCATAGCTCACCTCTTTCTAAGAAAATGTACTTTTTCTGTTGTTATCGTCATGGCATATTTGCCAATAAAAGAACACTTACCGTTAAATATGCTTTTATTGACAAATATAAAAATTCATACAGGTGGCAGTTCAGTCCTCTGCCCACATCGGTCTCGCACCGTCATTCTTGTTGACCGGAATACTCCGGAAGTATCATTATTAAAAATATGTATCATTGCCTAATACAACTGCTGTATATTTTGCCAGACATTACTCGCTCCCTACCTTAGTTTCAATATAGAATCTATTTCCATATTCCATCACATGAACCTTCATCATATATGAAAGCAGGCTTCTCATGGCGTGTCCGCATAGTGGCTCCACATATTCCACACGTCCTGCATGTATCTGAATATTCAATTATCAATGTTCAAATTAGTCAGACACCGTCTGACCTTTTGGATAAAATACATGACTTCATCAGCCATAAAAGCACACAAGGTAAACTGTTACTTTTAACTCCTTGTGTGCTTTCTGTGAATGACGAAATCACATCACAATGTGCCAAAAGTTTTGTAAAACCTACGCATCATCTCCATCATTCTGTCCTTCTTTAGTTCCATTGGAAGATTCTCAATATAAAATAATATTTCTTCCATATACATCCGAAATTCTACTTCTGTCATAGGCTGACCTGAAATCAGAACATTTCTTCCAGCTCTCTGTCCAGTAATCAAGTAGTCAAGACTTATGTTCATTTCCTGTTTCAAAATGATGAGCTTATCTTCTGTAATCATGCTATGTCCACGTAATATCTTCGAATATTGAATTTCTGTTATTCCAAACATTGTTGCCATCCTCTCGTTGGAATAACCTACCATATCTTGTGCCTGTTTTAATCTAGCAGCAATTACAATCAATTCTGCTCTCGTTATCTGGTGAATCATAAGACCTCCCTTTTTGTCTCTGTGTTCATTCTATCAAATGCTTTATAACTTTTCGCCGTCCTTTTTTGGTTTTGCCTGTCCTTTTTTGGACAGGGCAAAAAAATAGCTGTGCAAAAATTTGCACAGCCTGTCCCTATCGTGGTCGTGGATTCTTGTGCAACCAAATCACATCCTTTCCCGGATAACAAAAAACCACGATCAAATTCTCAATCTTCACTCTATCCCCCTATTGGGGAGTATTAAAAAAGCATCCAACTTTGCGTCAGATGCCTACCATTTAATATTCTATTCCGATTGTGTATTACCACCGTTATCATCCATTATCCTCCATGTAAAAAATACCTAAATTAAGCGTTTCTACTCCCATTATCATTCTACTATAAAACCTGTCCTATAAATTCCTCTTGCAACATGGTTGACCTGCTAAAAATCTGCTGATACAATAAATCTGGATAAAATACAATACTTCTTTAGAAAATGCAAAACTGTTACCGGGTATCACTATGCCCTGTGGCAGTTTTTTCTTTTCCTGTTTTCCTCATCTTCCTGCATTTTTGTGACAAAAATGCCACTATGAGTTTTAGACAGGCTGCCTATGCAGCCAAAACTCGCAAATCTCCTATGGGGATTTGCACAAGAACAGCAAGCATTGGATGTGTCCGTACACATCCCCCATTTCTGCAATTTATCCTCCCGGATAAACCGTCAGAAATTTGCTTGTAAGGGGATACTCCCCCTAACCCCCTTTTTAGAAAAATTGCCATTTATGGCATAGTCAAAAACGAAAGGAAAACCCTTATGGCAAATAGAAATCGTAAGCATAAAATCACACTCTATCTAAGTGATGATGAAATGTATATTTTGAAGAATAAATCAAAACTATCTAGCCTCGGCAGTATGTCAGCATATTTGAGAAACCTGATTATATATGGATATGTCTATGATGTGGATTATAAATTTCTGCACGATTACTCTGTAGAACTATCCCGGATCAGCAATCTTCTAAACCAGATTGCCAAGAGAGCAAACACAACTGGAAATTTATATTCTGAAGATATAAAAGAAGTAAAGGAGCTGATGCAAAAAGTATGGCATACACACGAATCCATGCTATCAAAGCAACCGTTGATAAGTCGATAGCGTACATCTGCAATCCGGATAAAACCGACGGAGAATTATATGTCTCCTCTTTCGGTTGTTCTGCTCAGACTGCATATCTGGAATTTGCTTTTGCTAATGGGAAAAATATAAAAAATGGAGACAATCTAGCGCACCATTTAATACAATCATTTGCTCCTGGAGAAGTATCTTTTGATGAAGCTCATCAGATTGGAAAAGAGCTTGCAGACAGACTTCTCGGTGGTAAATACTCCTATGTTATTGCAACTCACATTGAAAAAGATCATGTGCATAATCACATCATTTTCTGTGCAACCGATAACATCGATCACAAAAAATATAACACCTGTAAAAAGAACTACTATCAAATAAGAAAACTAAGCGATGCGCTTTGTAATGAGCATCAACTTTCTACCATTATTCCGGGACAACAGCGTGGCAAAAAGCACACAGAATGGGAAGCTGAAAGAAATGGAAAATCATGGAAGAACAAGCTGCGTCGTGATATTGACGCAACCATCAAATTATCTAATTCCTACGAGGATTTTATACGCTTGATAAAGCTAAAAGGATATGAAATTAAAGGTGAAGAACTGGACGGCGCTCTTTCGTATATTTCCTTCCGCCCTGCCGGTGCTGAAAGATTTGTCCGTGGCAGTAACCGTTCTTTAGGTAATGCTTATACAAGAGAAAATATCAAAGAGCGTATTGAAACACGAGACAAGAAACGTACCGAATATAAGCAGAGAGATTATGTGAAACGCAAGCTCATAGATACTTCATCTGAGAATTTCGCCGAGAGTCCTGGATTGCAACACTGGGCAGAAATTGAGAATCTAAAAATAGCTGCGAGCACATACGCCAATGCAAAATCAATTAGTGCATTAGAGCAACAGGTTGCAGAAAGGAGAACCATTTCCACTACCGCCCGGTCAGAGCTTGTGACATTAGAACATGAAATGAAACCTTTTGCAGAACTCATCAAATATGCAGAACAATTTGAAGCAAATAAGCCTTACCATGTCCGCTCCAAAAAATCAAAAAATCCAGACGAGTATTTCCGAAGGCACGAAAGCGAATTGCTTTTATATGACGGTGCAAAAAATGTACTTCAAAAAGCCGGAATAGACACGAAAAACATAAGTCTTGATCAAATGCGTGCGGATTATCATGCTATGGAAAAGAAAAAGGCAGAACTGCAAAAATCGTATAGAACTGCCGAAAAAGAAATTTCTGAAATGGAACAGAAATTGCAAACTCTTAATCAATACCTCAACAAACAACCGTCTCAAAAACAGCCAGAGGAAGAAAAAACAACAATCTCTCGACATTCTCTTTAGAATTAAAAAATCCGGTGCTATCTGCTTATGATAACATCGGATTTTATTCATTCTGCTGCATATCTTGTAATGCCTGCATATATGACAATGCCCTATCTCTGCTATCTGCATTTAGGTTTCTGGAAATATGTAAAAATAAAAGATCATCCTTTGATAATTCTTCATACTCTGCATCATTATCTGCAAAAAATTCCGCCAATGTAATATTAAAGCCATCGCAGATACGCTGAATCATATCTAACTGTGGAATTGAATGCCTGTCCATCATATTATAAAAGGAACTTTGCGGTATTCCACTTTCATGAATCAACTTATACTGGCTCCAGCCTCTCTCCTCGCACAACGAATTGATTCTATCATATATCTGGTCGTACCTCATGATATACACCTCCCTTCTGGGGGAACTTTTGTATATCACTATTGTAGACAAGCTGCCATTTTTTGGAAATCTCGTCCAGACAGCTCCTTAATAGCTGCTCAAACCCAACAGCAGCTTCTTCCACCAATGCGGACAGCAACGTGTGTTTATCCCCAAAATGGCAATAAAAGGTACTTGCTGTAATATCTGCGGCTTTACACAAATCTCGAAGATTTGCACCCTCGTATCCCTTTTCAAGAAACTGTCTTTTGCCAACCTCCATAATTGTTTTATGTACTATGTCAAATTCCTTCCGTGCTATACCTCTCACACTCCAATCTTTAGCTTGTTAATAACTTAGTTCGCTAACAAATAAAGCGAACTAAGTTATCTGTTGTCAAAAAAATATCTTTCTTCAAAAGGTGTTTGTCAAGAATCAGGTTTGCTGCCACAAAATATACTTCCGCTTTCATAAGATAAAAAATATATTTTGTGGCTTTCTAAAATCCTCTTTCTATTTCCTTACACCTAAATAGCGAAAGAGAAAAAATCGGTGATACGTCTTTTATTTTCACTTGTCCAGCCGCCACTCCACGCTATCTTACCATGTTCAATAAAGATAAAATAATTACAGCATTTCGCAATCAGCTCCGGATCATGGGTAATGATAAACAAGGTCTTTCCCATTTCACTAAGCCGCCGCAGATTGTCAGCGACCTCCAGCATATGGTGGTAATCCAAACCGCTAGTTGGTTCGTCAAACACTAAAAATTCCTTGTCTGACGCAACCGCACTTCCAATAGCCACCCGCTGCTTTTGACCGCCTGACAAGGACATCGGGTGCAGCTCTTTATATTCCAGCAGATTCAGGCTGTCCAGTATTTCATCAGACTTCTTTTTGTCCTCCTGTGCATCCTCTCCTGGCATACCGAGAAGAATTTCATCAGATACACTTTCTGTAAAAAGCTGGTGGTTTACATCCTGCATTACCATATAGCTTCTTTTCAAGCGCTGCTTGGTTCCAAGAGATTCATGGCTTGTGTTCAACGTGCCTTTTGCTTTCTTTTCCAATCCGCACAGGCATTTAGCGAATGTAGTTTTGCCTGCGCCGTTGTCGCCAAGGATTCCCACAATCGCCCCTTGTGGAACTGACAGTATGGGAATGTTCATGGCTTCTACTTTTCCATACGAAAAAAGGAAATCTCTGATTTCAATCAAATCTTTTCCTGCAGATACCATCGGAATATTTTTAAAATCTGCCGGGTGCAGGGAACGAAGCCCCATTGCATGAAGCTGTGTACTGTCCAACTGTCCAAAATCAGACACAGGCAAATCTTTCTCAATCTTTCCGTTTTTCAGGTAAATTACCCTGTCCGCAATGTCCATCAGATAATACAGCCGATGTTCTGCAATAATGACCGTTTTTCCCATAGCTTTCCATTTTGCCACCACCTGTTTCAGATCGGCAATCGTAGCCACGTCAAGATTAGACGAGGGTTCATCCAATACAAATATATCCGGCTCCATCGCTGAAACAGAGGCACAGGCTATTTTTTGTTTCTCACCGCCGGAGAGGGCAAATAAACTGCGATCAAGCAGCTTTTGGATTTTCAGTTCGCCCGTAACCTGCCCAATACGTCTGTATATTTCTTCCTTTGGCAGACCAATATTTTCACAGCCAAATGCAATCTCTCCGGTTGTATCAACATTAAAAAATTGAGAGCGAGGATTTTGGAATACGGAACCGACTGTTTTAGAAAGCTCATATAAAGGTGTCTTTTGCGTGTCATTTCCATTTACTGTAACTGTACCATCCAGTTTTCCCTCATAGTATTCCGGCGTCAGTCCGTTAATCAGGCGGGTAATCGTAGTTTTTCCACAACCAGATTCCCCGCAAAGCAAGACAACCTGACCGTCCGGGATTGTCATGTTTAAATGATAAACGCCGCTTTCCCTCTCCGTACTCTGATATGTAAAAGTGACATTCTGAAATTCAATCATAGCACCGTTACCTCCTACAAAATCGACCACACCAACAAGCCAGCTGAAAGCAGCGCAATAATGAGGTCATACGCAGTAAAGCCAATAGCCGCAATACTCGTTCTATGTTTCAGCCCACCTAAACCTCTGGTAAGGGCAGCCGCAGACAATTCATCCCCAATCTTTACAACGGATATCATCAACGGTATCACCCTGTATTCCAAAAGCGCAGTAGGATTCTGCCAGAATTTTTTTGTTCCAAACTGAATCTCACGCATACGCATGGCATCCGTTATAGCCGCCGATTCTTCCCCCAATGTTGGAATGAACCGAAAAACAACTGTAATCGGAATGATAAATGATTCCGGGATATGCCATTTCTCCATAGCTGCTACAAATTCATCCGTGGACGTAGATTCAATAATGTAATACCCCAACATGAAAATCGGAAACAGACGGATTACCATTGCGACCAGCAGCACAGAAATCATGTTTAGGACGGACGGAAGTACATACATCCCCTGTGTCAGTTTTGCTACAACCGCCAGGGCAAACAGCCCGCCATAAACGAGGGCTGTCCGCACCTGTCGGTTAATCAGCAGCAAGGTCAACGGGATTACCGCCACCACAGCATCCATCGCAAGGTTTTCATATACGAAGAACATCAACGTGGTGACGAAAGCCATAAACAAAATTTTTGTGCGTGGATCAAGATAGAATCCTTTTTTGGCGGGTGGTTGATAAGCCTCATATCGTTCCATTATACAATGCCTGCTCTTTCAAAGTGTTTTTTCAGCATCTTATGCCCAAGCAATGCGCCTAACAGAGAGCCTACGAAGATGATAGCAACTGCGGCAATCCCCATCCAGGACGGCATATAACGGGCTAATTCACTTGCGTACTGTTCTCCCATAGAAGTTTCCACCTGCGCCATATATGTATCAGCCATTACCCACATTGGAGCCTGGCATCCGATCATGCCGCAGGAGAACAGCCAATAGCCAATTACATCCACTTTGAAGCTCTTATAATTTCCTGCCTTTAGCACAATATCCGCAATGATACCAAATACGACATAGCCAACAACCGCCGTCCATGTATAGCCCATAAGGAACCAGAAAACGCCGCAGATTACCGACATAATCGTAACCATGCCAAATTTCTCAGTTTTCGTCAGAAACAGCATGAACGGAATACCGGAAATTAACGGAATCAAAACATACAAAAACGGATAAAGCACCGGAATTGCATTGAGCATACCTACAACGAAAAAGATTACGATGTAGATAGCGGTATAAATACCGACATTGATAAGGTCTTTCGCTTTGAGCTTTTTATTTGTTTCCATTTTAGAGAACCCTCCTTAAAATTTGTTGTTTATCTATTTGACTGCTGCAAAACAGTACAAATCCTGTTTAGTTGCCGGCATTCAGCTTCCAGCCGATTGCCTCCTTGCGCCCAAGTACAAAATCAGCATAAATGCCCTGCTGTTTAATCAAATCGTCATGTTTACCCTGCTGCACGATTTTTCCGTTATCCACCACCAGTATCTGGTCTGCGTTCCGCACAGTTTTCAGCCTGTGTGCAATCATAATGATTGTTTTATCCTTTGTCAGTTCCTCAATGGCTTTCTGCAGGCGATCCTCGTTCTCAGGGTCTACATTTGCAGTTGCTTCATCTAAAATAACGATAGGCGCATCTTTTAACATAGCCCTTGCAATGCTGAGCCTTTGCTTTTCACCTCCGGAAAGAGAAGCTCCGCCCTCACCGATAACCGTATTGTAACCGTCAGGAAGCGCCTCGATAAAATCATCACAGCAGGCTCTTTTTGCTGCCGCAACAACTTCGGCATGGGTAGCCTCCGGTCTGCCAAACTTAATGTTATTTTCAATCGTATCTGCAAAAAGATAGACATTCTGGAACACCATGCTAATCTGCTCCATCAGGGATTCCAGCGTGTAATCCCTCACATCTTTTCCGCCAATTTTAACCGAGCCGCTATTTACATCCCAAAACCGGGCAATCAGGTTACAAAGCGTTGTTTTGCCGGAACCAGAGGGACCGATCACTGCGGTAGTGGTTTTGTCTGGAATCTGCAAGTTGATTCCATGAAGAATTTCTTTGCTTTCATAGGAGAAATGCACATCATCAAATACAATGTCATGTTTCTTCACAGCAAGTGCTTTGCCGCTTTCGTCCATCTGCTCCATGTCCTCTGTCTGTAATGTTCTTTCGATGCTACTGTCTGCCAGACGCAGCATGGAAATACCCATTCCGAACAGCTTGATCTGCCCAAACACCAGAAATGACATAATAATCACCATCAAAGTATTAACTAATGTCATTGTTCCATTTATCCAGAACACAACCGCTGCCAGCATCATGCCGATACCCGCAATCTGCAATACAAGCTCCTGAAAAATCGTGTAAGGCGTCATAAGCTGCTCCATACCAAGATTGCTTTTCCGGTTATATTCCAGCGCATCCTGAAGATTTTTATCGCCTCGCCCACTCAGGTTAAAAGACTTGATAACGCCCATTCCCTGCACATATTCCAGAACAGTTTCAACAAGAGCCGTTTGAGATTTTTGCGAGTTAGGCGCAATGACAGCAGATTTTTTCTCCATAGAAGATACAACCAGCAGATACACGATGATTCCTGCTGCGGCAATCAGCCCGATCCTCCAGTCAAAAATTAAAATCATTATAGTAAACACAACCGTTCCTATAACGCCGCCTAAAATATTTACCAATGTCATAGGAACCAGATTTTCAATATTGCCAAGTACCGTTGTACATACTCCAGTTACCTCGCCCAAACTGTTCTCGTTAAAAAATCCCATAGGCACACTTTTTAGGCGGTTCCCAATAGAAACCCTCCGGTTAGCTGCCATGAAATAGCCGGCGTGTGTCTGCTGTAATTTTGAGAAACGGCTGGTAACTGCATTTCCAATAATGCTGACGACCATAAAGGCAAGGGAAATCCAGACAGTTTTCATATCCTTATCTCCGTTTGTCAGTGCCATTACCACAAAGTAAATTGCACCAATCTCAAACATATGGAAAACAGCGTTCAGAAAACTTACCGCCACGGATTTATTGATATTGCCTCTTTCCTCACCGGAAAACTCCCATATTTTTTTGAATGTACCAATCATGCCACGTCACCGTCCTTTGCTCCAATATGCGCCTGCCACATGGATTCATACAACGGGCAGCTTTCTCTAAGTTCCTCATGCCTGCCGCTCGCCATTATTCTGCCATCCTTAACTACCACAATTTTATCTGCGTCCTTAATGGTTGAGAGCCTGTGTGCAATAACAATTACCGTTTTTCCTTTTACAAGTTTTGCAATGGCTTCCTGTATGACCGCTTCATTTTCCGGGTCTATGTATGCCGTGGCTTCATCCAGAATGACTATCGGAGCATCTTTCAGCATCGCCCTTGCAATGGCAATCCGCTGACGTTCTCCGCCGGAAAGATGCGCCCCTCCGCTGCCTACCTTTGTGTCATAACCCTTTTCAAGTTCACGGATAAACCCGTCACAGCCTGCCGCCCTGCAAGCAGCCTCTATCTCTGCATCTGTGGCCGACATTCTTCCCATGCGGATATTTTCACGGACAGTTTCATCAAACAGAAAATTATCCTGAGATACAAAAGCCGCCTGATCATACAACTGCTTCAGAGGAATTTTCTTTTCATCCACGCCGCCTATTGTCACTGTTCCGCTTTGCACATCCCAAAAACCTGCTATCAGCTTTGCAATAGTTGACTTGCCTGAACCGGACGGACCTACCAGAGCCGTCATGGTTCCAGCCGGAATTGCAAGGCTCACATCGTGAAGTATTTCTTTATCTCCGTGATACCCGAAAGACACATGGGAAAGCTCTATATCCATCTTTCCAAATGTGACGGTTTTTTCTTCATGCTGTTGTTCCTCTGCAAGAAGAACTTCATCCACCGATTCCACCGTTGTTCCCACTTGTGCAAGCGTATCCACAAAATTCATAGCAGCCATCAATGGCCCCGTAATACCTAAAGCCAAAATGACGGTTGTAATAAATACTTCCGCTGACAAACTTCCCCCACGGTAAAAAACAAAACCGACGGGGAGAATCGTAATCAATGTGGCAGGTACAATCGAGTAAGCCATCGACATACCAAACTGGCTTTTTTTCATCCAGTTATAGTAATATTTCGCATTGGCTTTCACTCTGTCTGAAAATTTGGCATATGAACTTTTTCCCTGGTTAAATGCCTTAATTACCTCAATGCCGTTAATGTATTCTACAATCGTTTCATTCATTTCCTTTGTTGTTCCGACAGCTCCCTCATAGTCCTTACTGTAAGAACCCATGACCGTCATTAGGAAAACCATGCCTGCCGGAATGGAAACAAGCGACAGGAGCGCCATGCGCCAGTCAAGGATAAACAGGTAAACAATAATCAGTATCGGCCCTGCTATATTTGCCGTCAGCTCCGGAAACAAATGCGCCAGTGTTGTTTCCATACCGTCCACCTGATCCACAATAAGCTGTTTCATCTTCCCACTGGACATATCTGTCACTGTTCCAAGAGGGAGTTTCGGCAGTTTTGCCAATATTTTTTGGCGGATAGTTTTTAAAACGGAAAAGGTTGCCTTATGTGATATGGACAGCGCCAAGGTATAAAGCAGTGTCCGCACTAAATAGCCTGCCATCCCAATGCACAGCCATTTGAAGTACAATGACATATCCCTATTTCCTTCAAGCAGATTCACAATCATCTGCGCCGCAGCAAAGTATGGAAGCATCCCGCCTAAGACACCGAGAAATGCGCTGATAACCGCACAAATCAGTCCTGAATGCTGCGATTTTCCAAGCTCCCAAACACGGAGTAATGGATTTTGTTTTTGCATATAGGTTCCTCCTTGATAAGTTAGATTTCGCTAACCATATATTAAAAAAAATATAGTAGCCAATAAGAAGATAACAAAGTGTGCTAACAAAAATCGCAAACTAAGTTATCTATCAGGCAAAAAAGTGTGGCCTTTTATTCAAAGACCATGCACTTTCCGCCAACCGGCTGTAATAAACTCTGCCAGTGTATGCGTTGTCTGAATTGCTTCTTCTTTCGTGTAGTCATGCAGGACTGTTTCAAAGATACAGGAGTAATAAGCATGATTCAGCATATGCAGCTCTTTCAGTCCAAGCCGTTTATATTTAATTCCCTTTTCTTCAAGAACATCGTACATTTTCAACGTGTCCTGAACTTCTTTTTCTACCATCCAGTCAGTAAAGTCAACATATTTTGTTCCGTCCGCACAATGCAGGAGAAGTTTGAACGAATCAAAGTGGCTGAAAATAAATTCAATAAACTCGACCATTGTTTCAACCGAAACATTCCACAAATCAGTCATGTTGTCAACGGATATATAATCAAAGCATCGCTCTCCTGCAGCATCATACCTTTTACGAATCCCCTCGACAGCAGGCTCAACCAATGCCGAGAACAATGCCGCCTTATCTTCAAAGTGCCGATAGTATGCTCCAGTCGTAATCCCCGCACCCTTGCAAAGCTCCCGAAGATTTGTGCGTTCATAGCCATTTTTAAGGAATAGCTGCTTTCCACTTTCTAAAATCTTCTCATGGGTAGTCTCATAAGTGCCAACTGCCATTTATTCACCTCCTTGATGCGCCTGTGTGCTAACATAGTTATCATTATAATTATCCCCACTTTTTTTGTCAATATCTTTTTTTATGAAATTCAAAATCATTTTAGCAATCTTTTCCCAATCAGGATCAAGTATCATGTCATGACATATATTATCTAATACTAATATTTCTGCATTATGTATTTTTGCATTATCTTTAATCGCTTGCATAACTACACACTGATCATTATATGAACCAATTACTAACGTTGGAATATTTTTAACATTGTAAGAAAAACTCTTTTGACATTTCATCATGCTATATTCCACTTTTTTTGATTCTTTATTTAATCGTGCCATATACCTTTCATATGATTCTTATGAGAGCTGCGTCTTGCCTTTTTATTAAGATGTCGCTCCTGTTAAAATATTCTGCCACTTTTGAATTTTTGCAGGTTCATCAAACCAGTATTCCTCAAGCATTGCTTCTCATTATCGCCCATATAATTCATGCAATGCATCGACTTCCTGTTTCATGCGTTCTACCACGCTGCTCGGACTTAATATCTTCACTCCCATACCAAGTGCAAATACCCAACCGAAAAATTGACTGCTGATTGCCACATTCACATTTACTGTGAAATGTTCATCGTCTATTGGAGAAATGATAATGTCCTTTCCAAATCTGTCTATTACTACTCCAACTAAGTCATTAGAAAACTGTATACGCACATTTTCTTCCTCTCCACCAAACATCCCAAAATTTTTCTTGGCATAAGCAGCAAGGTTGAATTGCTTAAAATACTCCTTACCTTCCCTTTTATCATCCATGATAGTCAGTTTTCGCATTTTATCTACACGGTAATGCTTGATTTTCTCAGCTTGTGCGTCATATCCGACTAGATAATAATTTTCATCGTCCCATGTTAATGCCCAAGGACTTACTTCATAAAACTGCCCGTCATGCCGTAATTCCATTTGCTTTTTTATATTCCATTGGAAGTACTGAAAACGTATCTTATGGTTGGTTGCGATTGCTGAATGAATTGCATCCACATTATAATAAATACTCTCATTCATGGTCTTAATACGTCCAGCAACTACAACTTGTCTTTGAAGCTGTGCTGCTTCGTATCTACTGGCAAAGCTCTCCAGCTTTTTAATCAGCTCATGCGATTTCTTTGCAGTAATAAATTTAGATGACTGAATTGCATCTACAAGCAATTTTAGTTCTGCCAATTCAAATTTTTTCTTCCCCACATGGTAATAGTAGCTTCTGCCACGCTGCTCTCCAAGAATATCTAATCCCATATCACGCAGTACATTAAGATCATCATATAGGCTTTTTCTATCTGCTGTAATATCATAATATTCAAGTGCATTTTTTATATCCTGCAAAGTCATTGCGTGTTCATCGTCTGTGTTATTTACCATGATTTGAGCTAAATAATACAGTTTTAATTTCTGGTTCGTCCCCTTTGGCACATATCTCGCCCCCTTATGATAAAAACTTGACTAAATTTTACCACATTTGTATCATATAGGGAATATTATAGGACAGGTTTATCTTTTACGAACACTCCCCATCCTGCCTGCAAACTTCATAGAATTTGCAGAATAGGCAACAATGCTTACAAAACTTTTTATCTCCAATCGACTTCCACATCCAATAATATAATCTGTGCATCATATTTTCGTCCTTTCCTCTTTCTGTTTTCATTATAGATTTCATGTTGTCCCATAAAAACACCTATGAAAAAAGCTCACAGAAAGGCGTACAATACACCTACCTGCGAGCATTCCCTTATTCTGCCGCTTCCAGTACCAATCCGGCATATTCCTCGTCACTCATTTTTTCCAGTTTTTGCACTACACGCACCGACAATTCCACCAGCTCATCATCGTCGATATGTCCGACCGCCTTGTGAATGTCCTCGATTACTTTTATTCTGCTTTCACTATGGAAAATACATATCAAATTGGTTTCTTCAACTGTAAGTGGATTATTCATATTTTTACATCTCCCTGTTCGTCTTTTTAGTTTTATCCTGCTCTTTGGAATCTTTATTTTTTCCCTGTGCCACTTCCTTCTGTTTTGCTGCAAGTCGTTCCTTTAAGGAAGAACGAGCCTGCAGCTTTTCCTGCTGTTCTTTTTTTTCTTCCTCACGATTGAATTTCTCCACGCCATTGTTGAGCCTGTCATCAATCATGTTGTAATTCTGTTCCTCAATCTCCTCGATTTTGGCAAGCGGCTTATATTCTGCCAGCTTTGCAAGCAATTCCTTTGCCTGTCTTTCGCTGTCTGCATCTATCCCCTCATCAATAGATGTCTGCAAAAAAATTTGTAATGGCTTTACATTGCCACTTCTTATATCATTTGCAATCATCTGAACCTGTGCTTCCCTGTCCGGCACCGAATCTCTGTATTCAAAAGTGTCAATATCATAGGATAACTTGTCAAGCTCTGCCGCAAGTGTCTGTATCTTCTGCTCTTTTGTCTCCATATCAATCACATCTTTCTCCGGATATGCCGCAATCAGCTTTTTAATTGCGTCCTGCACCTTTGGTGTATCACGAAGCTCCGGTGTATAATTCAGGAAATCCACATCAATTCTCTTGCCGCTTACAATGTCTGCCTGCTCATCTTCCCATTCTTCAGTCCCCTCGATGTGCATATTTACACCAATAGAAGGAATCCCATGCATACGGGAAGGATCAATGGCATTGTAAAGTTTCATAGCTTCCTCTATCGTTTCAATGCCCTCATGGTATTCACCCATATTATGAAATTCCCCACACTCCGCAACGGTAAATGTGATATGGACTGTCTCTGGTTCAATTACAGGCTCTTTTTCCAGTTCAGAAAGCACTTGTTCTTCTGATACAAGTGCGTTTTGTTCCTGCACCACTTCTCTCCCCTGCGTGACAAGCTGATTGTTGATCTGCTCCTGCTGTGCCTTCTCCTGCAGGTAAGTTTCCACCTCCGGAAGATAAGTCTCCAATGTTCCGGTTCTGCTCTCTGTAATCGGGTTAATATCCACCTGAATACCAGCGATATAAATGCTGTCCTCATGTAGCATATTGAAAAGGTCATCTTCTCTGGTTGAGCCTGTGTATTCCACAACTACATCCAAATCCGAATTTTCCTGCTCAATACCTCTGCATCGGCTTCCGGATACCACCACATCAACAATCTGTGCATCCAGTCCATACTCGTCTATCTGCGACTGCACATACGCATATACCGTCTTTTCAATATCATCTGCACTCTGTCCGTCAAGACTATGAAACAATTCTTCCGTCCTTGCCCGGAAATCTGCAACCACATCCGGATTGTTCTCTCTAAATTCTGCCTGCTTTGCTTCCAAATCTGCCTGTTCCACTTCCTCGGCTTTCTCCGAAAGTTCCTCATAATCTACAATTTCAACCTCTGAACCAGCATATACTTCGCCCTGCAAATACTCATCACGATAATATTGCTCAGTCACAACTGAAAATCTCGGTTCTTTCAAATCTGCAATCACCATATTCATTGCCCTGCGAATGGTAATATCCGGGTTATCGTAGACACCGCCATCCAGCAAATGGTACTGTTCATCCAGAATGGAGTAATCGTATCCCTCATCACATTCATGCATCAGGATATAACGGTCTGCGATATGAACCGCAAGCTCCGTCTCTATCTCATTTTCCTTGCCCTCCAGTGTCAGCATGAACTTCGGCAGTTCTGTAAATCCAAAAGAATCTACAAAGTGTGCGGTGTTTTCCCCGTTCTCATGTAATACCACAATATCGCTGACCGACAGGGAATGTGCCTTGTAATCTGCCGGATGGTCAATATTGAACTTTGTATAGATTGCTTCCAGTGTTTCCGATTGCGTCTGTCCCTGCAATTCTGACAATTCGCCCAAATACACCAGTTTATAATTTTCCGGCAATACCGCATCAAAATTGTCTTTGGTTATTCCCATACGCTTCAGGCTTTCCGTTCCCTCAAAACGGAACTTATCCAGTTCCGGATCATCCTTTAACTGGAAAATTCCATATTTATCGGTATTTCCATACAAAAGCTGTGCTTCCCTGTTGGAATCACTCTCTGATAATTCTTCCTGCATCATGCGAAGTTTCCGTTCATTCTGCCAGTCCCCTTTTTCTATTCCGCACATCCCGTCATGTTCCATAATCTGTTTTCTGTCGGATACGGTAGTCTCTGAACCATCCGTATGCAGAAGATACACAGGCAAGTCACCATCGAACAGTTCCAATGCTCTCTCCTGCGTCAACGGAAGCATTTCATTCCACGTATAGCCATATTCCTGCATTTCGGATATGCTGACCATGCTATCCGGAAGTGCGTCGATTTCTGCCTGTGCATCAATCATTGCTAATGCGACATCCTGATTTCCATCCACTTCCTGTGCATAGATATGTTCTGCAAGCTCCCTTGTTTTCTCCATATCCCCCAGCTTATACGCATAATTCACAATCAGATTTCTTTCATCATCGGAAAAGGCAGGCTGTCCATGCTCCAACCGGTTAATGATATGCTCTGCCTGTTGCATGACAGACAATTCCTCCGCATCCGTCAGACCTGCATCAAAATTGTATTCATAATCCCAAAAGTCCGGCATATTTCCATTTAATTCCTTACTACTGGACGCAAGTAATGTGATTTCCGCTCCCTGTTTTTCCATATATGAAAGGTAATTGCCATCCCATTCTTTTTCATCAAGAGAAGCCATATCTTTAAGCATTTTTCCGACATCATCCCTTAACATATTTGTGATTTTCAAAACCTCCCATTCGCTTTCAAAAATGGAAGCGAACTTAACAACCACATCATCGGCATTGATCGGCTCCATTGCCTTATCATAGACCGCCTTTCTCTCCTTCATATCAATCAGCTCATCTGTATCCGTGTTATAACGCACATCCAGATGATACTCTCCGTACTCTCTGGAATCCTGATTGCCGATTTCCGTTGTCCACGCACCCCTGCTTTCCAAATATGCCTGTATGCTCAACTTGTCATCGTCTGTCATTTCTGACAATGCCTGCATCAGTTCTGGTCTGTCCATGCCATATACATCAAGCAGACTGAACTCTGAAAGGTCAGTATTCTGTATGAGGAGAATACTTTCCTTTGTCTGTTCCTGTGATACTTCCCTGTTCCTTTGTAATTCCTGTAATTGTTCCTCTATCCCGGTAATCAACTCCGAAGCTGTCCTGCGTATCGTATCCATGGAAGATCTAAGTTCTTTGGTATCTCTTCCGCTGCTCCAACCTGCAATATACCCAAAAGAATAATCAGAGGTATCTATACCAAAATGCTGACATACCGTATAAGCTATGCTCTCAGCTTCCACTTCTTTGGTATTGCGGTCTTTTTTCATCTGCTCATCCTGCTCCACTTCCTTGCTATGAAGTTTGGAATGAGCCACCTCATGAATCATGGTCTTTAAGGTCTGGCTCTCGCTCATGTTTTCCTGCACCGCAATCCGCTTTGCTTCCCTGTCATAGTAGCCTTTGGAATCTCCGGCTATCTCCTCCAGTTCAATCGGTACTGGCGAAATAGCTTCTACCGCACGAATCATATCCTGATAGCCTTCCACATCTGAAAGAAGCTCCTTTGCTGTAAGTTCCGGTATCGGCTTTCCGTCCGTCTGAGATAGGTCAAAAACGGATACTGCCCGGAATGCCGGAATTGTTATCTCGACTTCCTCTTTCTGCGGATTTCCGTCTTTATCAAGTAAAAGTTCCTGTGTGACCGGATCAATCTTATCTCTCTCCTCTTTGATTTTATAGGGTGCGGGTGCAAGAATACGGATTGCTTTCTCCCCT
>OBAM01000543.1_pt1 | contig 31910 bp, 27 predicted proteins | sample 1517751 | NCBI WGS metagenome assembly OBAM01 (sample SAMN04571703, study PRJEB22368) | human gut metagenome | biome: human gut; material: stool | host: Homo sapiens | place: Luxembourg | collected 2012-10-18
AGCGTTTCTGGAAAAAGCCTGCGTGTTCGCCCTCTGCCACATCGATGCAGAGCTTGATGAACTGCTTGCCGCCATTGGTCTTGTCCACGCCGACAGCCAGGATCTTGCAGACGTAGCCACCTGCCGGCAGCGGGGCAAAAAGATTGCCGCCGAAAGTCTTTTCCTGCACGTTGTTTGCACCTTGGATTCCTTGTAACATTGCCATAGTGATTCCTCCTTAGAATCGAAATGTGAGTTGTGGGTTGGAAATGTGTTTTTCTTGAAATGGGATAACCCCTCTCGGATTTCCGTAGGGGCGGATGCCTTTCCTTTTTGGAAAAGGGACGGGACGATGTGGGCATCGTCCCCTACGCATTTCGTTTTGCAGCGTCCTTATTGTAGGGGCGGATGCCCACATCCGCCCGCCGTGTTCGTTTTCTCTTTTCCGTCACAGCGGGCGAACCATGTTCGCCCCTACGGTGCGTATTTTGGTGCGTATTTTGCAACCGCATCAAACAGCGTACCGGAAAACATAGATTCCCCGGAGGGGTTGTAGGCGGCTTGTCCGCCGTGACGCTGCCCGTTTCTCTCCGCTAGATTGGGGGGTAAGGCTCAGCAGTGAGCACACTGCCCTCCATAAATAGGCTCTCAGAGGGCAAAAGTTGCACGCCGACGTGCAACTATGAACAAGAATTTACACATTTTCTGATGATTGTTTTCATTCTGCGGTGTTACCGCTGCAATCCGTAGTAATCCCGGATCGCATTGTCTACCAGCTTCAGATCGTTGTCGATCTCTGCCGGAAACATCTCCATAGGCGATTTCGCCGTGGAGTTTCCGTTGCTTTGCGTCTGGAAAAAGTGCCTGCCGGTGGAATCCGACTGGCACAGCAGCACGATGGAGAACAAGCCCTCCACCGTCAGCTTTTCGTCCAGCATTTTGCCGATGGTCTTTGCTTTCAGCCGCCGGTTGCCGGCACTGTCGTAGGACGTTTCCACATGGTGGAGAAAGTACACGATGCAGTCCGGCGGTGTGTTGAACTGGATAAACCGGATCAGATTGTAGAAGTTCAGTGCCATGTTGGTGAACTTCTCATAGCCCTTTTCGCTGGCGTGGCTGAAAAACTCAAACGCCAGCAGGTACTGGCTGTCGTCGATGGCGGAGCAGATGATGTGCGTTCAGCGTGCTGACGATCATCGGATAGTCCGCAGCGTCTGCACTGGTCAGCTTTTTCCGGAACGGCAGCGGCTTGGACGCCACGTTGAAAATGCCGATCTCCCCCGGCTCGAAATTCCGGAGCGATGCGGACTTTCCCGAACCGCTCTCGCCCATGATGAGAACAGGTATCCCCATGTGACATCACTCCTTTCTCAGCCACGGCGGCTGGCTTCTTCGACAGCCGCTTTTTCCTTGTCAGCTATGACTGCTTTGTCGAAGTCAGCAATCAGCCGCCGCAGAATGTCCCGCATCATCACCTTGTCCAGCGTGTCGTCGTGCCGGATACTCTCGATCGCTGTCGCGTAGACGTATGATTCTGAGTGGCAGGTTACAGTTTTCTCGGTTTTCATTTGACAAATTCCTCCGTTCGTGGTATGATAAGTATGGTTAATTATTTTCCATGCCCCCGTTATCGGTTGCCGCCGGTGCGGGGGTTTTCTTTGTACTGCCCCATTGCTGTGCCATGGCTTGGGCGATGCCTAAAAACGTCTTGCTCCTGTTTTTGGCTCTGTCTTTTGTAAAAAGCCCTTTATGCTTGGCACCGTGCTTGTGGCTGTAACTGCCGGACGGGCACCATGTTCCTATCGGTTCCACGATGTCTGTTGGCTTTAACGGCGACAGGCCTTTAAGCCACAGACACGTCCGCTTGCTGTATGGGTGTCCATACTCGTAAGGCTGTATCGTCTGCGTGTACCTAGGCAGTCCGTATATGCGGCTTGGGACGGGATTTTCGACACAGATTCTTGGGCAATCCGCACCCAAAAAACGCATGAAAAATGCTTTGCCTTGCAAGCCTTTTTCGTATCGCTCTTGGTTGAGTACGTGGTTTTTCCAGAGATGTTTCGCTCCGGCGTTGCTGAGATATGTGCAGGGCGGATGTGCAATCAGTAGATCCCATGTGCCGTCAATCCGATGTGCTGAACCGTCCATTGTTGTGACGATACAGTTGCCGTCAATGTACGGCAGTACATCGCCTTGTATATGCCACTCTGGGTGTCCTCCGGAGCACTCCTGCACGTCGCAGCTGTATGCCTCGTGTCCAAGTTCTCTAAACGCTGTGCACACTCTCTGCGATTCCTCGCACGCTACCAGTACTTTCATGTTTTTCCTCTCCTTTCGATGTATTTTCATCGCACTTCGCCATAACGGCATTCATCGCCACTCTGGCACGCAGTTCCTTGCTGGTTTCGCCGAGGACTTCTGGGATACCGCCGCCGGCATACAAAAGTGCCAGCATCGGCTTGTCTGCCCTACTCATCGGCAGGGACAGCAGATACTTTATCACGCCGTCGTATTCCTCGGCGGTCATTTTGAGAATCATTGGTTGTCCTCCTCTTTTTCCATGATTTCATCGAAGTGTACAAAAACCAGGGAAAGCCTTTTGAGCATTGCTCCCAGTACCTGCTTTGCATCGTGCTTACCGTTGCTGCAATCTGCCACGATATTGGCAACGTATATCGCACCTGCAAGATAGCAAGCTATCACGTCATCGCCGCTGACGTTGCTTATCTTTGAGTTCGGCGTGATATGCTCGTTCTCGTCCATCTTGATGCGGATCTCAATGTGTTTCTTCTTTTCTTCCATGATTGGTTCTCTCCTTGTTATCTTCCCGCAGGAAGTCGTATTTTCCGGTGGTGTCGTTTCGCACCTCTGCCGCAAAGGCGTGTACGCCCTTGCCAAACAGCATCCGGCACAGTTCATCGGTGGTGAACTGCATCTCCGGATTCACCCGGACTTCTCGTATGTTCGGGGTCATGTTATGCTCCTTTCTGTGTGCGTGCAGCGTTCTGCTCGCCGATCTGCATTCCGGCGAAGATCGCAGCAATCGCCAGCTGTGCCAGTGCCAGACCATCCATGGGCGACGTTGCCGCCGCATAGTTCCGGCAGGCTTCCAGATACTGCTCTCTGTCCGTTTTATCCACCTGTTGTGTTATGGTATTGTTCATATGATTCACCTCGCCTTGTGAAATTGCGGAGCGTCCGGGAGTTGCACCCAGCTGATACTCGTCGCCCCATCTGCGGCAGCATTGCCAGTACTGCCGCATGGATAAGAAAGGAGGTATTCGCCACAATGGCGATTGAAGATTGAAGATGTTGGTAAGCGGTTTTGCGTCATGCTCAGGACGGCTGAGAAGATTAACACTCGTTGGCATTGTCATACCTTTTCAGCTCATGCTCGCCCGGTGCTTTTGTTGTCGCCCGAAATGCGTTTCTGCCGGTTTTTTCAAAAACCACAGCTTTACACTGCTGGATTGCTTCTCGCTGATTATTTGCCATAACAAACATGTGATGCAGATACTCTTTGCGGTTCCGCTTAATCACATAAAATACCTGGTAATCTTTTTTCATGACTATGCCTCCTCTGTCGGCTCAATCAGTCGCAATTATAGGATTTTCATTTTCATCGGTTGCGGCAAATTCTTTCCTTGTGGTAAGAAAGCAGCCATTCGGTATCTGACAAATTCCTTTTTGGCACTCTGTATTTTTCTGCGGATCGCACAGATACAGAGTGCTTTTTTCATCGGTTTTCACTGCTTTTCACCTCCTCATCCGTCCCTTTTCTTTCGATGTTGCATTTCGCAACTTACGAAGCAAAAAAATATATGCCAAAACCGCCGGAATCAATTTCCAGAGCATTTGCAAGCTTTTCTGCTTCGTCCAAGAAAAACGGGCGGACATTGTTGATTTTCTGATTGACAGAGCATTCAGAAAGCCCCAGTAATTTTGCAGCATCTGCCTGTGTCATACGCTTTTCACGCATGATGCCTTTCAGCTTATCGGAATTTACCATTTTCTCACCTTCTTTCTTAGTTGCGTTTCGCAACTCTCTATTTGCAATTATACCACAGCAAAATCTGTTTGTCAATAGCGTTTTGCAACTTTTTTTGAAAAAATCGAAAAAAACTATTGCAATGTGCAATTTTATATGCTATAATCAAATCATGAAGGAGGTGAGGAAATGGACAACTACGAAGCAATTGAAATTGGAAAACGCATTCATGACAAACGAATTGAATTACATATTACACAAGAAGAACTGGGAGCAGCTGTCGGCATGAACAAATCAACAGTACAGCGGTATGAAACCGGACAGGTCAAAAAAATCAAGCTGCCTGTTCTGGAGGCAATCGCAAAACACCTTGGTGTCAATCCGGCATGGCTTGCCGGAAAAAGCGATGTAATCAAAGAGGAAACAACGGAGCAGAGCCTTTACGACCGATTCGACAACCTCCACCCCGTCAAGCTAAAGCGTTTCCCGTTGCTGGGCGAGATTGCCTGCGGCGAACCGATCTACGCCGAAGAAGATCACGAAAGCTACGTTTCCGCAGATGCGGATATTCGTGCAGATTTCTGCTTGAAAGCCAAGGGCGACAGCATGATAAACGCTGACATTCACGACGGCGATGTGGTCTTTATCCGCAGCCAGTCTATGGTGGAAAACGGTGAGATCGCTGCCGTTATCATCGAAGATGAGGCTACGCTGAAACGTGTCTACTACGACCGTGAAAACAACCGCCTGCAGCTGATCGCAGAGAACCCAAAGTATGCACCGCTGGTGTATACGGGCGAGGAACTGAATTATATCCGCATTCTGGGAAAAGCGGTAACGCTGATGCGGGAACTGTAAATAAAAGCACATATTCGTGAGATGATAGAAAATGAATGATTTTTTGAAAAGCATCACAAGCAAGCTTAACGAACTCACATCCAAAGGCACAAAAGTTACCGCAAGTAACGCCCCCATTGTTTACTGCACAAAATGCGGAAAAACCAATCAAAAGACATCGAATTTCTGTGCCTACTGTGGAGCGAAATTATTTTTTCCGGAAGAATCGAAACCCGTAAATACTACACCTGCGAAACCAAAGATCACACCCAAAATACCAATCACGCCGGAAGAACTGGACTATCAAACAGCATTGCGTCGATATTTGACAACTCGCCACATAAGTGCCCCCAGTAAATACGACTATAGAAACTATTTTGAAACGGAATTCAAGTGCATTCTGAACGGGATTCCCTCTCATTCCATCACTTTCTCCGATGAAAAAAGAAGTCGAAACAAACAAATTATGTTAAGCCCGAATTATCTGACACTTCGTTCAAACACCAACATCGGCAAGCTGAAAGATTTTATCAGTATTGATGTTGAAACCACCGGACTTTCCACCGGCGGCGGTGATATTATAGAAGTTTCTGCGATAAAATGGCGTGATTTTGAGCCGGTATCCATCTTCTCAACCTACTGTAAACCAAGAAAACCGATTCCAAGTGAAGCGACAGAAGTCAACCACATTACAGACGCTATGGTTGAAACCGCACCAACATTTAAGGAAATTGCAGGAGATCTGGAAAATTTCATAGAAGGACTTCCGCTGGTTGCACACAATGCACCATTTGACTTGAAATTTCTATATGTGTGTGGAATGCCATCCATTGAAACCTGTGACGCATACGACACATTATCACTAAGCAGAAACATCGTCCGGGATTATGACGGAGACAAATTAGAAAACTATAAGCTTGAAACGGTCTGCAATGAAGTGTGCATATTCTTTGACAATGCACATGATTCAGCAGCCGATTGCCTAGCCGCCGGATTGCTGTTTTTGGAACTCATTAAAATAAAAAAATCAACAGACAATGTTTCAAGCTTGTTGTATTGAACTTGTCATGAACTGAAAAGGCTAGTATTGTACACAAACAATTTACAAATTTATTTTTCCCATACCTCTTGACAATACGTAATACGTATGCTATAATAATATTGTACTCAGGGAGATGAGTACAATACCGGGGCAAGCGGGTATAGGAAGGAGGCTCAAATGGAAGAAATGACAGACAAACAAATGGAAGTGATTCTGAATCTTGTGGCTGACAAATTCGCAGCCTGCAAGGATATGGACGAAGTCAAAAAGGCAGTCCAGGAAGTACGAAACATGGCAAAAAAAGATAAGCCCACCGAATAAACGATAGGCTTACACAATCGAAACACGAAAGAGCGGTTCTTGCCACCGCTTTTTTGTGTTATCTCATTATACCACACTTCCCCGCTTTTGGCAAGATACTTTTTTTTCGGAGGTGCAACATGACACCGCAAAAGAAATACGATCTGGCAAACACAAAGACGTACACGATCAAAGTCGTAAAGACAACAGAAAAGGACATCATGGACAAGTTGGACAGCGTCCCCAACAAAGCCGGATACATCAAGGCATTGATCCGCAAGGATATTGAAGAAAACGGATAAAAAAACCGCTCCACGGCGGCAACCGTGAAGCGGCAAGAGGAAAAACTATTGCGATAATAGTCCCCCAAACAAGGTCTATTATAGCATATTTCCTCTGAAATTGCAAGTACAAGGAGGAAAAAATATCATGCAGGCAGCAGCATATGCACGATACAGCACAGAGCATCAGACCGACAGCAGCATTGCCTATCAGATGCGAAAGATCGAGGAGTACTGCGATGCCCACGGCATCACCGTATCCGCCCGCTACGCCGACGAGGCAATGAGCGGTACCAACACCCAGCGACCGGCGTTCCAGTCCCTCTGTCGGGACGCTGCACAGCGGAAATTCGATGCCGTTGTGATCTATGACATCAGCCGTGGCAGCCGTGACGTTTCCGACTGGTTCAGTTTCCGGAAACAGATGGCTCTGCTGCATATTCAGGTCATTTCCGTAGAGGATCACATCGGCGATATTCTCAACCCGGCGGACTATCTGACAGAACTCATTACCGTAGGACTGGGACAGCATCACGTCCTCACCAGCCGCCAGAAGTCCATGGACAGCATCGCCACCAAGGCAAAGACCGGACAGTTTCTGGGAGGTACGCCCAACTTCGGTTACACCATTGACGAAAACGGCAGGTATGTGATCCAGCCGGCAGAGGCAGAGATCGTCCGGACAATATACCAGATGTACGCCGCCGGCAAAAGCTACGGCGAAATCTTAGACACCATCGGCGAAGTACGGGGACGGCGTGGCAAGGTCATGGGCAAGAACAGCCTGCACTATCTGCTGCGGAACGAGCGGTACATCGGCGTGTACAGCTGGTGCAAGTATCACCACAAGATCATGGGCAAGTATGCCGGAAATATCCCCAACGAGAACGCCGTCCGCATCGAGGACAGCATTCCGGCAATCATCGACAAGGACACATGGGAGGCGGTTCAAATGCGTATGAATGACAAGAAACAGCGGGCGTGCAACAAGGCAAAGCGGAACTATCTGCTCTCCGGTCTGATCGAGTGTACGGAGTGCGGTGCCAGCTATGTGGGACATACGTCCACCAACAAGCGGGGCTATTCCACACGGTACTACTGCTGCGGCAACAAGTACCGGAACCACACCTGCCATGCCAAGAACATCAATGCGGATGAACTGGAGGCATTCGTGGTGCAGAATCTGAAGCACTACCTTGCAAACGTAGATTTTTCGCAAATGGCTCAGCAGATCGCCGACGAGATCAACGGTGCTACAGCTGATCTGAAAGCGGAACGGAAGGAGCTGGCAGACATCATCTTCCAGCTGAACAACGGCACCAAGGCGATCCTCAAAGGCATTGACTATCCGGAATTGCAGGAGGAAATGTTCCGGCTGCGTGTGCGGAAGTCGGAGCTGGAGGACATGATCCAGCGTGGTGCAGAGCATAATCCGGTCAGCGTGGAAAAGCTGGTGCAGCTGTTCCAGAACGCCATGGAGCGTCTGGACACCGACACCAAGCAGGTGTGCAAGTCCATGGTAAAAATTTACGCCCACTCCAATGGCGACTGCGACCTTGAAGTAGGCGTACATATAAATGGTTGCGGGAGCCAGATTTGAACTGACGACCTTCGGGTTATGAGCAGCTCTAACGCAAGTGAAAAATCCCATGCAACACAATCATTTTCCGATTTCACATACCGCTTTTGCCGACGAGATGACGACGCAGATGTCGACTTAAGCAGTGCAATGACAAAATGAGGCACACACTTTCCGCTGTTCCTTGAAAAGTGTTTCTACAAACACGGGAAATATTTTTGAATGAACAGTTCTTGCTATCTAATAACAGCCAGTGAGAAAAGTGATGTGTCTTTGCACAATGCTTTTAAAATATGCCCTATCAATCCCCCACATTCAAAAAAGCCGCAAATCCAGTTGCTTTTTCCGCAAGAACATGATATAATAACAATAACAAGAAGCCCGGTAAAATTGCAGAAACAAGCAGAGGTGAGAACATGAAACACAAACCCTTGCCGATTGGCGTAGAGGATTTCAAGCGGCTGGTGGACAACGGGTACTACTTTGTCGATAAAACGCTGATGATAAAGGAGCTCCTGGAAAACAAAGAAACCGTCAATCTTTTCACCAGACCAAGAAGATTCGGCAAAACACTCAACATGAGTATGCTGCAGCGATTCTTTGAGGCAACTGAGAAAAGCAATGCCTATCTCTTTGACGGCTTGAAAATCGCAGCATATCCGGAGTATATGGCGTATCAGGGAAAGTATCCGGTAATCAGCGTTTCGCTGAAAAGCATGAAACAAGCCAGCTACACAGATGCTTTTTATATGTATAAAAACTTGATTGCAAAGGAATATGAGAAGCATAAAATCATTTTAGAATCCAATCAGATTTTAGATTCAGAAAAAGAAGTATTCCAAAACATTATGGAGCAAAGAGCAGACCAAAATGTTTACCTGAATTCTATCCGAACCTTATCCGACATTCTGGCAAAATACTATGAAAAGAACGTCATCATTCTCATTGACGAGTACGATGTACCATTAGAAAACGCCTACCATGAGGGCTTCTATGATGACATGACCAACCTGATTCGCAGCTGCTTTGAGTCTGCCTTAAAAACCAACCCCTCGCTGGAATTTGCAGTTCTGACAGGCTGTCTGCGGGTATCCAGAGAGAGCATTTTTACAGGCTTGAACAACCTGAAAACTTACTCCATCACGAAAAACAAGTTCTCCCAGTATTTCGGATTTACCCAGGCGGAAATGCAAGAGATTTTGCAAAACTTCTCCCTGGAACAGTATGCCGGAACAATTGCAAAATGGTATGACGGCTATCGGTTCGGACTGACGGAGATCTATAACCCGTGGAGTGTTCTGAACTGCATTGACTCTTACCTGCAAAACGATATGGTTGCCTGTGAGCCTTACTGGTCGAACACCAGCTCCAATCGGATTGTGAAGCGGCTTATTGAGGAGTCCAACGAGCGTACCAAGTCTATGGTGGAGGAACTCATCAACGGCACGCCGATTCACACCCAGATTTTTGAGGACGTGACTTACGGTACGATCGATGTCAACCAGGATTACATCTGGAGTTTTCTGTTATTTACCGGCTATCTGAAAATCATCTCCTGCGAAACGTTCGGCGACGAAACCTACTATGACATGGTGATTCCAAATGTGGAGATCAAGAGCATTTACAAGAACACCATTCGTTCGTGGTTTATTGACCATATCAACCGTGACAGCCGAACAGATATTCTGGAATCTGTCATTCATGCAGATGCAGAAAAACTGGAAGATCTGCTATGCACCTGGCTGACCAACACCATCAGTTGCTTTGACGAACAGGAGAACTATTATCACGGCTTTGTGACAGGACTGGTTTCCGGATTCAGTGGCTATATGGTGGTTTCCAACCGAGAGTCCGGCAACGGGCGGTTTGATCTGGTGGTAAAGCAGCGTTCCAGATGGCACCATGCTGCAATTCTGGAGTTTAAGGTTGTGGAAAAGTACAACCAGATGACAAAAGCCTGTGAAGATGCCCTCAAACAAATCGAGGAAAAAGACTACGAGGCAAGCCTGCGGGACGAACAGTATGAAAACATCGCAAAGCTTGGAATTTGTTTCTGCCAGAAACGGTGCAGGGTAAAATCCGGCGGTGTGGATCATTTTGAATATTGAATCATCGAGAGCATATCACTTCTCACACTTCAAGAAGATGATAAGGCAACCAGCCTGAGATTCTATTGCTAGAACCTCAGGCCGGTTTTCGTTTGTATACAGTGAGAAAAGTGATATTTTTCTCGCACCATGCCTATAGAATTTCAATTCCTTTCTCCACTTGAGAACCCAATTGCCAAAACAGCCCGTTTTCCGCATACCGAGAACGGTATCGCCCATGATTTTCAGCACTGACAGAATGCTCACAAATAGGCGTAGTATCTGGGATTTTTCCACGATTATCTTTTCATTTGCATTTTTTATGCCTCTTTTATGGTTGTGTGGTGACTCCCATATTATAACACGAGTGGCTTTATGTGTCGTTTTTTTGTGTTGTACTTATATTGTAAATCTATCTTTTTATAGATATACAGTGAAAAAAGTGATATGCTTTGCTGTATCCTCCCTCAAAAAATCATACAGCACAATCACCTAAGGAACGCTGTTTGTAGCTTCCATAGACGGCAAAAAAATCGAAAATTCCGGCACCAATTATCTCAGCGATAACATTGTAGCTTTCATCAAAATTGACGACTCTACATTTGCAGTTCTAGATGCCTGGATAATTCTCTGAAATTGGTTTTATCAAAGTAAACATTTCTTACAAATTTCAACCCTATCACATAATAAAAACCAGCATGAGGTTCTAACACCAAAACTTCATGCTGGTTTTTATTCATATCCAATGTGAATAGTAATGTTTTTTCAGCTCTTAATTTTTCTTAAAAATACGTTCTTTACTTAAAATTCAACTTATCTACCCACTTGTCAAGAATATTTCTGACAAAGCGATTTATTTTATGGGCATTCTTTAATCTTTTCGCAATGGGAGGACTCAGTGTATAATAAATTTGGATAAACATTCTTCCGAGGAATGACTCATCACGAAAACGTCTCAAAGTCATTACCTCCGGTGCATCGTAAGAACCATATACGGCTGTCGCAATATAACAGCCTTCTTTCTTTGCCGGTGCTGTATTCTGCGATGCAGAGACATTTACGCTTGAAGAACTGCTGATCGATGCAGGATTGCTTTCCACTGACATGCCAGATTCTACTTGTAAAGTAAGTGACTGCAGCTGTTTTTCCAATTCGGCAATCGGGGCAAAATCATCGGTAGACTCCGCTTTTGTTTTTTCATACTCCTCCTTTGTCTTAACGAAACGCAACAGTTCTTTTAGCGCTGTCTCTGCCTCTTCACTAGATTCCGCTCTTTTATCAAAATATTGAAAACTATAAACATTTCGTCTGGTGAGAATTGTCCCCATGTACTGATATACTGTCCGGCCGTAATCATCTTCCGTTTCAAAGCGTTCAAAATAGGAAATGACCATATCACGATCTTTTCGAACCGTAGGACAGCTTGTATTTAATATGTTTCCGAAAGGATGAATTGTTTGAAAAACAATGTTTTCCATACTTGGTGCATTCAAAGGCTCTCCGGAAAGTTCCTCTTCATTTGAAATGGTAACTGAAAAATTAATTGTGGAGTCAAAAGGACTCGATAAGTCAAGCGTGCCATCGTCAAGACCGAGAACAACAGCTCTGTGATCAACAAGCTCTTTGTCTGTGCTGTACATATATCCGACAGGTACAGTGATTACCCAATCATCATGAACAATTTTCCTCAGCAGGCTGAACTTGACAGCAAGGAGGACAAACTGAAAACTCTGACCGACGAACTGAACAAGACGGCTATCGAAGCTAAGAAGAACGCTCCGAAACGTGAGAAAACTTGCTACTTTGAACGCGCAAAGTTGAAGCGTGATGCTATGAAGATTGCGAAAAAGCCGAGGAAGGGGAAAAACAAGAGCAAGGATAAGGAACTTGAATAAAATGGTAATGAGGACTTTAATTAAAGCCTTCCTTGTTTATGCAATAATATTTAAGATTAGGATAAGAAATCAGACTTTCTACCATAGCAAGTAATATATGCTTGTTTCTGCGCTCTTGTAAGTGCAACATATAAAAGGCATTTCTCGGCAGTATAGCTCTCTCGTTCAGCAACAGGATCGCTGTGATCTATCGCTGCTTCTAAAGGCACTATGCGATTGTTTGCAGAAACGATGAATACATACTGAAATTCGAGTCCCTTTACACGGTGCATTGTAGCTATTCTTATACCGTCATGAGAGAGGTCGTCTGCTTTAGATCGTTTGATTTGGTATACACTGTGTCCACTTTTGGTCAGGAGTGCCGAATAATCCTTAACAAGTTGATTGGTTCGTGCAACTATGCAGATATTCTTCATTGGAACACATCTGTCCTGTAAATCTGATATACAGTCATTGATATAGCTGAGTTCCTCGTTTGCATCTGTAAAGCACTTGATAACAGGAGCATCACCGTGAACGAGTGAACGACACTTATCACCAAGATCAACATCATCGTCAAGATCATCAAAAGAAATACCGTTTAGCAATGCAAAGGCATATTTTCTTGTTTCCTCAGTGGTTCGATAGTTGATTTTCAGAATGCTGCTTCTGCCTCTAACATTTATACCGCACTTGGATAGTGTAGAATAGTTGTTATAAATTCTCTGATGTGAATCGCCTACAATGAAAATATCATTGGGCTTTTCTTCTCCGGCTATTGTCCTTAAGAGCCTGTATGCGTTATCGCTGAAATCCTGACCTTCATCGACAATAATATGAGCGTATTTATTCTTTGTACCGCTGCTTGTGAACAGCTTAGAGCATTCGTACATAGCCATGTTAATATCTCGTATCTGTTCTTCTTTCATCAGGCTGAGATATGCGTCAAATACTTTCCAGACTTCGATTCTCTTTTTGCGGTCAAGCCGAACGCCACGTCCTGTCCTTTTGGCTTTAACGTATTTTTCAAGGGAAAGAGCCTCCTGCGGAATTACTACACGATTCCACTCGTCCTTATAGAATGACCACGGGAAATCGAGTTCAGAAAGGCTGTTCACAACAGCACGCTCCCATAACTTGTCGATTTCGTCGCCGTATTCGATCTTTGCTGAAAAGCCTACTTCGCTTAAAAAGCGCATTACCCAGGCATCAATATTGATAACCTCGATTTTTTGAAGTTCCTCAAGAGAGCAGATTTTTCTGAGATTGCTCTTTATATCTTCTGCGAGGTTAGCTGTGAATGTGGTGAACAGAATACGTTCGTCATCGCTGATCTGAGAAGCGAGATACTTGGCTCTGTGCATAGCAACAACGGTTTTGCCGGTTCCAGCACCACCGAGGACTCTTGCAGAGCCATTATAATTCTTTTTGACAATTTTTCTCTGTGTGGGGTGAAGGAATACACGCCATTTTTCAAGAGGTTCGGCCATTATCCTACGGAGTTCTTCTTCTCCTTCGATTACTACAAATGACTTTTTACTCTCTGCGTTCTTCAAGGCAACAGCAAAGTCCTCAGTAACAGGCAAAGGTTCAGCCTTTTCTGGTTCTTCCTGCTCTGTATCAGAAGTATCAGCCTTGATCATGTCAATTATTTCCTTCGGATCAAAGCCCTCCGCTATCCATGAGAAGTTTTCATAAACATCTGACGGGAGTTTGTCCTTATTTGCATTAAAGGATTCTTTGTCAAGAATGCTTTTTAGAAAAGGAATAAGGTCTTGCGGCGCACCAAGTTCGATCATAACTTCATTAGTCAGATCTCCGAAAATGGTGCTTGTAGTTGAAGTCTTTGTATCCTCTGTCACTTCAACATTCTGAACATCGAACACCTGAAGTGTGCCTGTCTTGCTGTTTACACGACAGGTTTTTCTTTTTGCCCATTCATAGGCTTCATCGTGGTGATCTACCCAAAGAAGCAGATATACCGAGCTTTCTTCCTGATAGACAACAATTCCTCTATAAGTATTATCAATTCGCACTGAACGGATATTCTTATCTATCGAAGGCAGTTTTTCAAGGTTTATTCCGGAGGATTTAGGATTGATGCGGAATTTATTGATGAATTCTGTTACTTTCCCCTGTATCTGCCTCGGAAGTTTTGAAAATGCCGTCAGGAAGTCCGAAGATATTGCAACGGTAGTAGTATTATCCATCAGTTTACACCTCCAAACATATCTTTAGATACCGAAGTATCGTTATTTATTATTGTCCAGCCCTTTTCAGACAGTATTTCTTCGTACTCCATTTGATCTTCGGTAAGATAAGCAATTTTGCTGTCAAGCCAAGCCATTTCGATTTCTGCTATGACTTCATCGTTATCGACAAATTCATAGCCTATTTCATCGGGAATTAAAGCATTGACTTCTTTGAGCTTCTTAGCCATTTCCTTAGCCGAATCGTCAAACAGTTCTTCAAGGACACCATCCCACTCAGTATTAGCAGGTACCTGTTCATTTGCCGCAGAAACAGCATTTACAGGTTCGTCGAGCTTCATATAAATCATCTTTTCAAGACCTATCTTCGTAACAAAGGCGAACTCAGGATTGAACTGGAGTACATTGACAAAATGCCAGAAACCGTTCCATTCCATTTCAAACTTCTCGTTGGCAGGATCAGTCTTATCATCAAATACAGCAAAAACTGTGTACGGTGTACTTCTGTCGGCTTTTGCCTTTGAAATCGCTATACCTGAATAAAGGCTCACCATAGGATTATTGGTTCTCGGCTGCCATTTTCCGAACATTGTGTCCATGAATGCAAACTGATTCAATGTAAATCTGCTTTGTGAATTGACTTCTTCAAAGCTTGAAAGCCATTCAGTAAAGGCAACTTTATCGGTAAGAATAGATGTATTCATAAGAGATATGGCATAAGCATTAGCGTGAGCCTTGAACGCAGTTTCAGCCTGTTCCAATGACAAGTAATCGAGAAGCAGGTCAAATGCCGACGTTTTATCAGGCGAAATATGATCAGCACCAGTCACATTATTAACTGTACGCTTGTACGCACTTACTCCTGAAGGCATTCTCAGTGGATTAAGCGTTTCCGTCGCATATTCGTCCATGTTTTGGAATACACTCTGAACGTCCTTATAGCTGAGTGACCATACAACGTAATCACCTGAACGGAGAATGGCTGCTCGTTTTAATGTATCATCGGCAACAATAGTTTTATGGAAGGTAAATCCATCGGTGAATACTGCTACCGGACGGCGGTCGATCTCTTTGCTGACAGGTCGGATAATGAAGTCCGGCTTTGAATCAACGCTGATACCGTCTGCGCCGCTAAGATAGACCTGTGGTTCGATTTCCCATGTAACATTACCGATTTTCAAGATATAACCGGGCTTATCGTTTACTACATCTTTGTTGACTTCCATTTTCCTTGTATCACTGCTTCTCTGACTGAATGCCTCAATAAATCTTCTTTCAAGCTCACTGTCAAAGAGTGCATTTACTGAGATATTGCCGAGTTTAGGTATCTTCTCAACATTATTCTTGCCTGACAGTATGCTTTTAAGCATAGACATGGCTGTTTTTCGTGAGATTGAACCCATTTGATTGCTCTGCCTGTATGCAAACAAACAATGATAGCAGCCGTCTTTTTGTGGATCATTGCCGCAAGTGCAATTTTCGAGTTTTGTAAGAGCTTTCTCAAAAATAGTAGTAAGAGAGTCTTCGTTATTCATGAGCTGTTTTAAGTATCCAGTACCGCCGGGAACGGAATCGTAAATAACAAGATACTGCTTTCTGTAATCAGCATCGGGGATAGGAACTTCACTTATAGCAACACGCAGATGATCTACGTTACCGAAATACTCCTTCATACCCAGCATAAAGGCTGCAATAAAGGATTCTGTTCGTACTGTTGAGGTATCCTCGGTAGTCGCAGGAATCAGCATACGAAGTATTTCAGTTTCAAACTCTCTGTACAGGAAAAGACAGGTTTCAAAGCCGTCAGCGAGCAACTGAGGATTCTTGTTTGTTTTACAGAAGAAAGAGTGCTTTCTTGAACGAATTTCAGATGATTGGATAGTACCGCAGTAACGGCACACCTTGAATCCCTTTCTGATCTCGTCAACACCGGCAACAGAGACCTTTTCTCCCATCATATCATTCTCGCCAAAATTGACTTCTCTGAGAGCTGCTTTCTTGACAAATTCATAGCCAAACGGGAAATCATCATTGTTCATTCTATATGCACAAAGAATATCATGATCTTCATCAACATCGACAAGAAGCTGACGGACATAGAATACTGATGATCTGCTATCACTGTCATCGGATATTCTGCTGTGAGCATCCTCTGTGTTTGAATACACCATCTGTACTTTGAGCATATTGCGAAGCTGACCGGAATCTGCCCACGCAGGACTTCCGCACTGAGGGCAAGAAGCTGTATATTTGCCGGGGACTTCCAGCTGTGCGTGTGAGCAATTAGGGCATAGTCTCCACGGTTCGATAGTTGAAGTATGTAAGTCAATCTGATTAACAGTAAGTTTTCTCCCATCAGCATAGAACGTGTTGTTGGGTGCAAACTCACTAATAGCGGACGATGCAGGACGGCTGTATTCATAAGAACGCTTTTCGTACTTTGCGTTAGAATCGCCCTCTTGTTCTTCTTTTCTGTAAAGCAATGCTCTGAGAATAATTCCGCTTTCGGGGAAAGCATAGTTAGGAAGCAATCCTTCGTCAGACAGGAAATTAAACACATTCTTATTGTTTATTTCGTTGATTACGCTATACAAAGCTGCCTTTTCAGCATTAAGCTCCTTGATCTGCTCATCAAAAGAGGAATCCTGCGGTTTTGCCTGCAATTCCTTGATCATGGCATCAAGAGCTTTGATGTTTGATTTCAAGCTGTTGCGTTCTTCCTTAATGATCTCAAAACTCTCTATTATCTTACGATACATCGGGCTTTGATTTGTTCGGTCGCCCTTTGCGAATGCCAGTAATTCTTCCCTTGCATCAGAATCAAGCTCTGTAAAAAGTCCTATAAAGGAGTTGATCTGCCGTGTAAGCGTATCCTGAACATAGTGTATGAAATTGAACGGGAACATATCTGCCGGCTTTGAATCCAGCTTAGAGAGAATAGTATTCAGCTTATCAGGTACATCACTTGGCTGTACACCGTGTTTAACCCATGAATCCATACAAAATGCTGTGAACTGTCTTTCAAGCACAGCAGATGCCTGCAAGAAGATCTTTGGAGATTGCACATCACCTTGTATCATTTCAAGAGGATCGGCATAGAAATACAAGTCATGCGGACGGGCATTTGCAACTGCCATAGTAAGAGCGTTACCGTCTTTTCTGCCGCCACGACCTGCTCTCTGAAGGAACTGAGACTGTGCAGGAGGCATACTGCAAAGGATAACAGACGAGAGATCGCCTATATCAATACCCATTTCAAGTGTTGGAGTACAGGATAATACATTCGGATCCCATCGCTTTTGTTCTGATTTTCCGAGTTTGAAGTGAGTTTCAAGTGTTTCACGATCTTCACGCTTGAGTAATCCTGTATGCTCCAGTGCATTTATGCGATAAAGATCGCCGTTCCTGAAAAGTCTGCCATAGTAGCCCAAGCCCTCATTATTGGCTTTTTTCAAATGGCCTCGGCAGTTCCTTCTCTTACAAGGTGCATCATTCCAAAATGCAGCGTTTTCTTCGGATACAGGAAGAACAGTACCGCAATTATCACATCTCATCTGAACTACATTATTACTGATAAAGATATGCTTTTTATTGATTCCATAAGGAACATATACAGGATAATCACTAATCATAGGGCATACTATTCCTGCATTGACCAGTTCCTCAAAAATTATAGCACAGAGACCAGTAAACTCTTCAAGTACATCTTCCGCACATTTATACAGCCAGTCCTCAAACTTTTTATCAGTTTTCAGATCAAGGTTATAGTAGTGTTTCTTACCGCTTTTAGGCTCAATTATAAATCTCGGCGTATTTCTGCCTGTCTGTAAACCGGGCAGCCATCTCAGACGATCAGCGGAAATATGATACGAGCTATCCTTTTCAATAAACTCATAAAATACCTTATCATCAAAAGCTCCGGATTGTCTCAGAGTATCAAGATAGCCGATAACCATATATCGAACATCTGTCTCATTTGTTTTCACCAGCCAGCCAAGTTCGTTTCTTGCTCTCTGGTACACAATATTGCTGACAGGTTCGATAACATCAGGTTCAAATGCAGCAACAGAGCAAGAGGATTTCGGCAGTGTACGTCCAATATTAGAGGACAGACCGTATTCAAGCATGATCTCATAAGCGAGTCTGCTGTCAACGTCGCCAAGAAGTTCCTTCGCATATTTATCCGTTCCGAGCTTACGATTAGTTACCATTTCTTCATAAGCTTTCATCCATGTCATATTCGGAGCGATGAACTGGCTGATAAACTCTTCATCATCAAACTTCTGATGCCAATAGGAAATAAAGCCTCTCTGGAATTCATCAAGAGAAACAAGACCTGTATTTGTAGAAGAATACTCCTGAATGGCGGTACGCAGACCAAATCTCCACGTTCTGTGATTGAAAAATCCTGCATGGTGAGCTGCGTCCTGCACATTATCGGAAAAAGCAAGTGCTTTCTTATCATCATTGAATTGAGATGAGAACATCTGAGACAGGCTTACGCTGATTTCCGATGCACTTCTCAAACCCATAAGGGATAATCCACGCTTGCTGCGGCAGAACGGGCAGACATACTGCTTCTTATCCTGTGAGCCAGTTTTAGCTGATTTAGCTCCGAGGTTCGGGATATATACAGGTATCATTTCCCCACAACCGTCGGGACACTCACAACTCTCAGCTTCATTGGTATTGAACTTTACATAACGACACTTGGGGCATAAGAAGCCGTTTGTATCACTCATGCCAGGGAAAAGCATAGTGATAGTGTCATCGCAACGAAAATACATATTATAGAATGTATCAAGATTGCCGATCTTTGCGTATCCACGCTCTGTTTTTGTCGAAGTCCAGCCTGTTGCACCACAGTCACGGCAGTTTACAACAGGAAGATACTCCTTTGACTGCCGTTCGTTAAGGTCGTGGGCAATAGAATATTTCACATCATCAGGTGATACCTTTGCAAGCAGACGGCGAAGCTCTCTGAGCCAGAACTGAACCTGAACATTAAGGAATGGGCGCAGTTTGCCCTCAGAGCCGATACGGGCGTGAGAAACAAGTGCAAACAGAGCATTGATCGCCGTGTCCTTATCGGCAATGCTTTCTATCTCAGGATAGTTTGTAACAAGAGCTTCGGCAATAGCTGAGGTCTGATAATACTTACCGCCCATAAATTTAATTGTAGCTTGGAAGAAGCTATGGTGCATAAGTATCTTGCCAAGCTTTAGTCTTGCAGTATCGGTCATTATATCGTCAACAGGTTCATTGATCCAACATTCAGCGGATAGTTGCAGAAAGTGTGCAATATCATCATCAATGACCGCAGAAGCGAGCTGTTCCACCTGTTCATTGGTTGGGAAACTGAAATCAGTCACTTCGCAGCCGTCAAAGAACTCTGACGGAGATAATCTATCCTCGGTGATGATAGCATCGCTGTCAAAAGGCTCACCGAAAATCTCAGAAGCATAGTTCAGTATCTTGGGATTGTTATCCTCGCTGCCGATTGTCGCAGATGTTCCGACACAGCAAAGATAGCCCGCAGGGGTAAACAGTCTTGCCTTCAATCTGCGGAGAAGGCAGGCAAGATCAGTACCCTGAGCACCGTCAAATGTATGAAGCTCGTCAACTGCTATGTACTTCAGTGTCTCAGGCGTGTTATCCTGCCAGAGAACAGCGTCCTTCGGGCGTACAAGCAGATAGTCAAGCATTTTATAGTTAGTCATGAGAATATCAGGTACACGATTGAGCATCGTATCGTGGTCTGTAATAACACCGTGTTCGCTCATCATACGGCTCGGAGTTTCCTCTCTGCCGCCGACGTACATACCGACATTAACATTGCCCCTCAGTTCAGGGCTGTTGTATATGATCTCAGCGATACGCTTTGCCTGATCGGACGCAAGAGCGTTCATCGGATAGATGATAAGTGCCTTGATGCCACGTTCTCCACGGATAGGATATAGAAAACATTCGGTCTTACCTGAGCCTGTACCCGTTGCAATGATTGTGGATTGTCCGTCATTTCCGTTAAGTCGGTCAAACGCTTTTTGCTGATGAATGTAGGGTGCAAACTTCGAGTGGATAGATTCGAAGTAGCTCTCGTTCAGTTCAGCAACACGAAAAGGCAGGCGTACTGCGGTAAACGGTGCGTGATATACGCTGTCTTTGGTCGAAAGCAGTTTATCCAGTGATCCCTGAAACGGTTTGTTGGTCATCGGAAAAGTCGTGCGGATATAGTCGCAGATACCGTCCTGTAATTGTTCGGCTAATATGGTCGGGAGCATTTTTCTCCTCCATTCTATTTAGTTTATAGTAATTATCTTTTTATCCCCAGCTTGATCTAATCGGAGTAACCAATTTGCTCGGCGGTGTTTCCCATAAATCAGAAGGTGGCTTTTCTGTAGTAATATCAGCAAGATACCTGACATCTTTTAACCTGGCAATTTCCGATTTGCTTATACAATCCATTCTCCTTATTCTATCATATGAATACTGGGAGTGTTGAATTTCAAAAGAGAGGATAATAGTTGGATTTTCTTGCCAGTCATTATATACACAAGAGCCATTAAAGATTATGCTCCGCAATACATGGTTTGTATCAGATTCAAACAGTACACCAACCACTCGAAGCGAAATATCAAACAGAATACGCTCATACATCTCTAAGAAATCTGTCTTATTCATTTCTTTAGGAACAAGTTCATTATTCTTATCAGCCTTCCATTCCTTAATGCGAGAAATATCACCAATTGAAGGCAGATTACAGTCAATGATTAACTGCTTTTTATCAGGATCATAAACAAGGTTATAATTGAAATGATATTCATATCCTTCTAAAATAAATGTATCTTGATTCAATGCAAAGGTAAAGTATTCTTCAATATCTTCTGGAACAAACGATGTTAATCTGTCAAGTTTAGCTTTAAGTCGTTCGTTAAGGCGAGCGTTAGATACATTGCATCGTTTGCGTTCTGCAGCGTTGGCTTTATCTACTTCTTCTTGAAGCTCTTTTCGTACAACCTCTTTTTTTTCCTTGATCTCTCTTTTCTTATCTTCCGAAACAAAAGCAAAGGCATTTTCCAAAAAACCAATTCCTGCACCTTTACGAACCTGATTCCAAGAAGGATCTTTCTTCGCCTTATAAACCCGTTTCTGTTGATTATAGAGTGTGTCAAGCCAGGTATCAACATCACAAGTTCTGAAATCATAACGTATTCTCAGATAGTATTCTATTCTCTGACGTTCCCATTCGGTTCTATCAGCCACATCTTCCTGAGCAGCCATCTTTTCAGGTGTCATTTCAGCCATACTAAATCCGCCTCCTTATTTTGATAAGGGTGAGAAGCACGGTTATTTCCCGTACTTCTCCTCAAAGAACTTCCACGCTGTTTCGTAGTCCTGTTCACGGTCGCACTTATCGAACGGAGCAACATACTCTATCGTTCTCTTGACAGGGCCGCCGGGCAACGTATCGTCCTCGATCTCTCTTGTGAATACCTTTCCGGCAGGTGCACCCTTGACGTTGCCTTCCCAAGCCTTGCGGTCAAAGCCTACGCCGACAAGACTACGGTTTGTGGTGAAAACAATTCTGCCGTTTGCGTCATACCACGTATTGGCTTCATACTGTTGTAGCACCGGAAATTGAATGCGATAGATAGTTTTGAGCTGTTCAAGTGTCATGCCAAGAGCCATAGCAGTCAGCACGTCTATCTCAACAAGTGCCTGCCTACGCTCGTAGTCGGTACGCAGAGGGGTATCCCATGTCCATTCGCTTGTCAGCGTGGAGAAACGCTTGTTGTCAAGTCGTGAATCGGATTTGCTCCATGTTTGTTTTGAAAACTCATCTAAAAAGCATTGACTCCATAAATCTAAGTAGTAATCTGATAAGCAGTTTAACATTATCGTCCTTGCGATAATACTTTTATTGACCACACTTTCAGGTATAGGCATTGTTTTTGCAGTTTCAAAATAGAAATCATTTCGTCCGAGCAGCTTAATGTAAGCATCATAAGGAAGCGATGAGAACAAGCCTTCGGTAAGAGCTAAGTCAATTTGATTGATAAAAATAATGCTTGTTAAGGTGTTAATACAAGTTGTAAAAGGAGGAGTAATAGCAGGAATAAGTGTTCTTTCGCCGCTTTGATTAAGCATTCTTCTTGCTATCAATTTACTATAAGCATGATATTTCTTTCCTTCAACTTCGGGTATTTTAGATGAAAAATCAGATTCTGAACCTGATGGACTATAATTACAACGCTGAAGATAATCAGAAGGAATTGACGACAAATCAATTGGATCAAAATGCGAATTGGCTTGACATATCTTTCTTGATGATTTAAATAGCGAATTAGCTATACCAATATGTGTGCCAGAATATATTAAATCCAGACAGCTCTCAGGAAAATGTTCTTTCCTAACAATAACACCATTCAACTGTGCTTGGGTTTCGTCAAGAAGAATTGTTGAGTAAACACCTTCTATATCTTCAAGATGTTTATTTTGAGATGCAAATATTGAGAGAATATTTATAAAAGTCTCTGCGTGTAACATGGGTAACCTTGCTTTTTCCCATTCATCGTTTCCATCAAATAGATTGGCGAATAATTCAAGCTCTTTTTGACCTACTTTTATAATTCTTTGTGGGTGACCATTTGTATTCCAATTGCCTTCTTCATCTTTAATTCCAGGTACATTTCCGGTAATGGTTTCATCATAGCATTCGTCAACTGTTGATGGATGAAATAGGTTGGAAATGGTATCAAAAGATGATGAAATAGTATTACTATAAATATTTAGAGCAAACCTCATTCGACCGTGATCATTAGTGCCTTCAAAGAGATTAAGCTCATTTTCAAATTGAAAATGATATCTTAATTTAGGATACAGTTTTTCACGCAATAGTCCACCTTTAGGATCGTCATAAACTCCATCAGGATGAACAAAAGCTGAAACGCCAGTTACTGAGCCGAATTGCCATGCCTGTGGTAAAAAGCACTTGAAAAGATTTGCTTTGATACCAGTTAAGTCGGGATAGTTTTCAATAGCTCCTAAAAAGTTTTGTTGTCCAATCAATGATTCATATTCTTTAAAGTACAAAGAGTAAATGCTGCTATTTGATAGAGAATCATTACGTTGTTTTGCAGTTTGAGTAGCCGTAAGTTTCTTAACTGCGAACATTGGATTGCTATCAGAGAGAAGGTTCTGTTCATTCCAACCTAATAATACCCACGGTGGATTACCAATAACAAGGTCAAAACCGCCCTTATCCGCAAACACATCGGCAAATTCAAGCTCCCAGTGCATAAACTTGTTGTCGTTCGCAATCTTACGCACAAGTGCAAGGCGTGGGAACAGCTCGCAGAGCTGATCAAGGTCAACGTCCTGAATCATCACTTTGTCTTCTTCATCGCTGATGAATGAAAGCTGCTTTTGCGGATTGTTTGTCTGCATAGTTCCACGCAGAATAAGATCCATCTCAAACAGAAATTCCGAACGTGACGGCAGGAGCTCAGCCTGACTAATGGGCCAAAACCAGAGGGCACACCAATAGTCCATAGCGAATTTCAGTCTTGCGTATGCACCTGCGTTCTGAGCGTGTTCAGATTTATATGTGCTACGAAGGAACTTGTCTTTTTCTCTGATAGACTGTCCACAGTCAGAACGAGTGTCCTTGTGACCGTAAACGTCAAGTGCAGTAATAGTTGCTGCTTCAAGTTCATGTCGTGCTTCAATCTGCTTTTTCCAAAGCTCATCAACCAGCTTAGAAAGCTCGATAAGGCTCTTGAACTCGTCCTCGGTGTAGGGCTTAGTGAAATTCTTGTTCCACAGCTTCATCAACTTGATCTTTTCGGGTTCAAGGGACTTGATGACCTTATCGGTATAGTCGCACATACCGGGATCGCCCGTCAGGAAATGATACACCTGATAGCGTGAACGAGGTGTGTTTCTTCCGGCGGCATCGGGCTTCTTGAACGGAATACGTTCGGGAGCATTCTCATACCAGCGCAAGCCCTTAGCAGTAGCGGTGAGCTGGTTCTTGTGGTAGACCTGTCTTCTTGCACCAATGAGGGAGTTGCCGTTGACAAGCTGAGTACCGAACCATGGCACATAGCCGCCCTTGTAGATCGTGTTCAGCCAGAGCGATACCTCAGCAAGCTCTACGGCAACAGGGTTCAGGTCGATACCGTAAACATTGTTATCGGCAATGTACATCTTGACCTTCTGCAATTCGTCCATACGGCTCTCATGGCTGATAGTCTCGCCAAGTTCAGCCTGTTTGCGGTCGATATACGCCTCTGCAAGCTGATTGATAGCTTCGTTCAAGAACGCAGCACTACCCATTGCAGGCTCGCAGACGGTAAGGCTGAGAATTTCGTCGGCGGTCTTGTCTTTCAGCAGCTCCTTGAGGGCATACTTAACAAGGCACTGAGTAAGCGACTCAGGCGTATAGTAAGATGCGGACTTTTCACGCTCTCTGCCAGCCAGTCGATAGATAAACTCGCCCTTCGGGTGAATACGGAGTTGACCTTTTTTATCTCCCGATTCGTAGCGTACACGTTCTTCCTCGGTGTACTGGTCAAGCTCCTGAGCAGTAACGAAGTATCCGACATCAAGCTCGTTGAAGCTGTCTCCGGCTTTCTTGACTTCATAGAGGTCTTGCTCAGCAATAAATCCACGATAAGAAAGCAGAGCCTCATATACTGCACCCATCTGGTTGATACCGAGATTCGCATAGGAAATACGTCCACGACGGCTTCCTTTTTTGCCAGTAGACTTCGTAAGGCTCATCAGGTCAATGATACGTAGCATAACACTGTTGCGTATCTTGGCATTGACGAGCATAGGGGTGTACTCAGGATCGAAGATATGAGCTTTCAGCGGTGGGATAACAAAGATATTATGTACGCTTTCAAGGCTCTTGACCTTGTTGTAAACCGATTCCTTCTGAGGATAGCCCGTATAAATCAGCTCATAGAGCTTACTGAGAGTTTCAAACAGATAGAACCCCTCTCCGACTTCTTCCGTGTCATTGCGGATAGATTCAGCAATATCTCTCAGGCTTTCAAGAGAGTAGCCCGAAGCATACACCTGTTCATTGATTGGGGCATAGCCAAGCTCAGGTCGTGCTTCGATGAAAAGCACGAACAGCATACGGTACATATAGCGTAAGCACTCAATGGTGAGCTGTCCTGCATCGACAGGTTCTTCGATCAGATTCCTGCCCTGACGGTTTTTCATGTCATAGATGACCTCGTTTCCGAGTATCTCAATGCTTTCACGAAGGGCATATTTGAGATCCTGCGATACGCCCGAAGCGTGTTTACGGCTCTGCTCGTCAAGGCTATCAATCAAAGCGTTACCGTCAGCAGGACATAAAGAGTCCTTGTGCAGTAGAACAGACATAGCCTGTAAAGTCGTTGTTTCGTGACGGCTGAATATCTCCTGAAGGTCAAATTCAAGGTAACGCTTCTCGTTCCACTTGTTTCTGTCGATCAGCACGATGGTATCTATGCCGATGACGATAAGGAAACGAGGAGGCTCTGCTGTATGAAACAGGAGTTTTGTTGCAAGAGCTTCAATATTATCATCGGTCAGAGTCAGCACATCATTGTTTGCAGCATTGAAATCAAGGATACTGTTTTCCATGATGCCGCTGTCCTTATCCCTTGAATAAGCAAGGACTGCCCAAAGCAACGGCGCTTTATTAGACTTGACTTCCTCATGAAATACAGGTACTTCAAACTCATCATCTACATTGATGGTGACAGAATTGACTGTACCATAGCCCATAGATTCAAGATACTGAGCAGCCATATTGATAATATTACTTGCTGTGGTAAGATGCGGCTGTCCACGGTCATACCTGTCATGTATCGGATAATACTGTTTAGCGTTCTCACGGAGCATTGCCCACGGAGTTTTCGTTTCTTGGTTCTTGGATTCCTCAGTCCACTGTTTTATACGTTCACTTGCCCCATCCTCAAACATTGTGGAGAAATAGTGATTGGTATAATACTCGTTACGGTTCCCAATACCGGTCAGATCTATACTCATATTATTCTACTCCTGTCAGAACTGTTATAATTCTGATATAAGGATTGTTTCTTATATCAAGGGTTTCTTTCACCCATTTTGTGAAACTGCCAAATAATTCATCAACTCTGCGTTCTGCTTCGCTCTTACGACGTTCATCAGTAAACAGAGAAAGCTGATAATCCTTGTGCCTTTCTTCAAGCTCTGCCAGCTTGTCTACTTCCGCATCGATCAGCGGATCGGTAGCTTCTTTATACATTCGATAGCTCTCAGCAAGTTTCTCTTTTGCCTTAGCTACAACATCTTCAAGCAGTTCGCTTAATGCAGAGATCATTTCATCGGTGACATTCTGCTCGTTAGCAAGAAGCTCAGAATTGATCTTTGTCTTGTTTACTACGGCATTTATGTCAAGGAACTCTACAAACTTTCCGTCAACATATCTTACGCCGAACATATCATCAACAAGAGCTGCCGAGCGTTCATTAGGCATACTGCCTTCAACAATGAAAATGCTTTCCTTCGGCTGCATAAAGTTCTTGACTCCAATTACAGGAGCTTCACCTCTGCCGATAAGCAAACCTGTCTTGTCATTCAGCCAGCTAATAACCGGGTGAATTGCCCATAGATACTGAGCATCGGGCCAGGCAGCATTGTCAATAGAATTCTGCATACTCTTACGCATTTCCTGCATAATGTAGGTCTTATCATCGCTAAGCCTGAGAATTTCACCTGAAGGCATAGCTTCTTCGGGAATAACAGCAGATAATCTGCGACGCATATCCTCTGTAAGCATAACGTCTACACCAGATATTTCACTGAGCTGTCTCAGGGGGTGTTGTTCATCTTTATTGATGTATGATAAGGCTTTTATAAGGTACTGCTTATCTGTAAACAGAGTTTCGTCCTCAACAGTATCGTTGACTGCTGAAACTGTTTCTTCCATAGATGCTTCATTAAGCAGGAAGTCCAGAGGATCAAACTCACTTTCTTCGTCATGCAGAGAATCTTCAAAGGCTGTAGCATCAGAACCGTTTTCAATAGTTTCGCTAATAACAAGCTCCTCGTCCTCAATATTGAATTTGCCAAGCAGAAGTGTAGGATCTCCGATGTTCTTGAATGCCTGTTCTTCCTTCTCAACGAGAATACGGATAATTCGCATATCGCCCTTGATTCGTTCGTTTTTGCTTGAAATCAGCATATATCGAATATCAGGGCGCTTTTCCTGACCGTAACGGTCAATTCTTCCGTTTCTCTGCTGGAACACCATGAGTGACCACGGAATATCAAAATGGATAAGACGGTGGCTGAGGTAATGAAGGTTCAGACCTTCCGACGCAACATCCGAAGCAACAAGTATTCTTACAGGAGCTTCTGTTCTGCCAAACTCCTCAACAACTCGCTGCTGTTCCATATCTGTCATACCGCCTGAGATCTCAACTACTTGCTTGTCACTCATGTGCAAGTCTTCTCTGAGCTGCTTTGCAAGGAACTTCATTGTTTCGATACGCTCGGTGAAGATGACTATACGATCATCAACAGTTTTCGGGTTCCAGTTGTATTCACTGCTCCTAAGCAGTTCAAGCAGCTTGGTATATCTTGAAAAATCATGCGGTTCTACCAATGCAAGAGCATCTCTGAGTTCTTCAAGCAAAGCAATATCCTTGATGTCACCGTCAGGATACTTATGACGGAGTTTCCTAAGTCGCTCTTCAACGCTTTTCAGGCAGGCTTTCGGACTTGAAAACAAGGATTTTTCGAGAGAAGTCTTAAAAAGCTGACCTGTTCCTTTCGGTTTGCTTGTATCCATGTCGAGCTGCATCTGAGCGAAAATATCAAATACAGCTTCTTCTTTCGGACTTGCTTCGCAGCTTACAAGATTAACGGTTCTTTCAAGATATTTGCCGCCCATCTGATCCTTAACATCTTTTTTGAATCTTCTGATGCACAACCCCTTGATTTCATCTTTTGTGTATTCTTCAGGGTTAGCAATAGCTGTAGGATCAAGCATATTCATAAGAGAAGCGAAGCTCTTTGCTCGACCGTCATGTGGTGTAGCAGAAAGCATTATCATCGTATCAGAACGGTCTTTCAGGATATTTGCCAGTCTTGAACGCTGAGAATCTCTGCTGCCACGTTCCGCAACACCCTGAGCTTCATCAATAACGATTATATCCCAATAGGCATTTTCAAGGTGCGTGCGGTATTCAACATCTCGTTTGATCGTATCAATAGAGACAATAACCTTGTCATAGTAGAAGAAAGGATTATAGTTAGACGGAAGTGATGCTCTGATCTTCTGTATTTTATGAGAATCCAGACGAACAAGCGGAATAGTAAAGCGATTCCACATTTCTTTCTGGAACTGAGTCATCATGCTCTTTGAAGTCACGACAAGTATTCTCTTACCCTTGCCACGGATAATCAGCTCTGACATAAGTATTCCGGCTTCAAGAGTTTTACCAAGACCGACTGTATCAGCTACAAGTATTCTGCAACGGGTACGATTCAGCGAAATCTTAGTCGGTTCAAGCTGAAACGGCATTAAGTCCATAGCAGCCCTGTAACCGATATGGATATTTTTATCGGTCGGGTTCTTCTGTCTCCACTGGCTTTCCAGATAGAGAAGCGATTTTGTATATTTAGGCGATTCATCTTTGACGAGTCTGACTTTAGTAGGATCAACCGCTTCGATCTCTTCGAGGTCAGTAAGGAATATAGCCTCCTTGTCTTTGACTAAAGGAGATATTCCGATGCAATTCAAAGCCTGTTCGCCGATCTCATTTGTATCTATTTTTTTAATCATCCATTCTTCATCACGGATAATAAGTCTCATTCCGGGAGCGTATTCTATCATTTTTATGCCCTCACTGATAAAATTTATTTGTATTTCAAAATCGCATCTATAAATAGCTACAGATACGTTTATTATATCATTTTTTGAAGAAAAAATCAATAGTTTCAGAAAGCTTTTTGTGCGAATTACCAAAAAACAAAAAGTCCGAAATCTTGCAGATTTCGGACTTTTCCATATACAATATTCCTATATTATACACGCACACCATAATCGCAAATACCATATCCTGTGCCTCCTGCTGGCAGTTGTTACCGATAGCACTGACCTTGTAAAGGTCGCCCATTTCATTGGCAATCTGAAATTGTCAATAACACTTGACACATTAACCGCAAGGATTTTGAAGTTAAGCAGCGATAGTCAAAGCAGAATAGAACCTACGCCGTTTTACAGCTGGTGGGATCCCACCGATTGCCGAGCAGATCCTGCAGTTGCTCCAGTAACTCATGAAATACCGCCAGACCATGAATTTCAGTTCTTCCATTTTGTAATGTTCTGTCTTTCTGTCTCGATGATAAAACAATTCTTCTTTCATCCTTGTCCAGATGCTTTCACATCTCGCATTATCATGGCATCTTTCTCCCGCACGGTTCATACTCTGCACAATGCCATATTTTTGAATGACTGCCCGATATGCAGCACTGGTATACTGGCTGCCGCGGTCGGAATGCACAATGGCTCCGCGGATTTCCGGAAACCGCAAATTCGCATGTTTCAGCGTTTCACAGCACAGTTCGGCACGCATATGATCCGCCATCGCCAGACCCACTGGCAGCAGATCGTAGCAGTCAAAAATCGCTGAAACATACAGTTTTCCGTCTTTTGCCTTGATTTCAGTAATGTCTGTAACGCATTTTTTCAAAGGTGCATCTGCTGTAAAATCACGTTTCAGAAGATCATCAGATTTGCGTGCTTCCCGGTCTGCTTTGGTAATTCCGTTGGGCTTTCGCTTGGGTCTATGGATCAGGTTTATCTGCTCCATCACACTGCGGACAGTTGCTTCGCATGGTATCGTGATGCCATCAAGCTTGCCGACTTCTTTTCTGTACTTGAGTGCCTGATACATACGTACTCTTCCGTAATCCGCATTTTCTTCGTCCTCATCATGAATTTTCAACATGGCGTCAGCAAGCGGCTGATACTTCCAGGGTTTGCCCTTACGTTCAAGATAATCGTAAAATGCCTGTCTGCTGACTTGCAGCGTGTTGCAGTAAAAACTGATCTTTCCGATGTTTCTGCCGTCATCTGTCCGGATCGCAATATACATCAGCCTTTGTTCTTTCCCGATTTCTGACGGCTGGCAGCGAAAAAAGCCACTGCATCCTCCAAAAAGCTCATTCATTTCGCAAAAACTTATTTATTTCGCTTAGCCGCTTGTTTTCTTTTTCCAATGCTTTGATCCGCTTTCTCAGCTGCTGGTTTTCTTCGGCGATATTCAGAGATTCTTCCGGGCTGCGTTCTCCGCAGCCGATATCAAGGCTTCCTATCCTTGCTTTTCTGATCCAGCCGTACAGCGTATTTACGGGTATCTGAAGTTCATTCGCTGCTTTTACCGCACCCATCTTTTTTGCAAGCTTTACTGCCTGCACTTTGTACTCATTTTCATATTGTTTATTTTCTGACATTCCTTTTTCCTCCATTTCTTCCTTTTCCTATTTTATTTCTTTGAGGTTAGGGTGTCAAGTTTTATTAGTTTTATTATACTACATCAACCACAAAACAACATAATTCTACAACCACTTTCAGACAATACAGCAGACTGTCACTCTTACTTTATTTTATAGTAAGCAAATTTTCCCTTTCCAACGAGCAAAAGCTTTCCTTCTTCCGTCATCTTAACAAGCAGACGATATGCCTGCCCCTGATTAAGATGCAAAAGCTGCATTACATCCTTTCTAGTTACTTTGCCTTGATTATTTTTTGCAAACTTCAAAACAAGTTCCGGATAACGAATCCGATCAATCCCTGTCTGCCGCACGTATCCAATTACATTGTCCGCATTTTTATAAAGTGCTGCACTCAAAATATAAGCTCTGCTGTTTCCATTTCCGTCCGCTTCCACAAGTCCGGATTCAACTAATTTTTCAACGGTTGTGCGTACTTTGTACTCGTTGAGATGAATCATATGTGCAAGTTCTCCAAGCCGCAGTCTTCGAGTGGATTTCAGAGCATTTAATATCAGTAATGCATTGATAGATAATGGTCTGCCGATCTTGCTTTGTTCTTCTGCAATCATTTTAATAAACGCCTTATCCGGCAAACTTTTAGGAATAAATAGTTTTACTTGATTTGTATTGGATTCTGAATAGTCCGGCAATGATTTTCCATAGGAAAGTGAGCCTTCAAAAATACGATCTACGCCTCGTCCAGTACGCTCTGCAAGACCGATTCGCTTTAATACATCAGCAAGTGCAGGATTTCTTCCATGTGGTTCGGCTGTCAATAAATTTTCAATTGTTACACCTTCAATAAATCCACCCGGATTACTGATGGTCAAACCATCATCATCCAGTAAAACACGAACACGTCCCAACATCGTATAATCCCGATGGCAGAAAGCATTTACCAATGCCTCTCGAAATGCCCTTTTATCAAAATCCGGAATGGAAATTCGAAACAGTCCTTCTTCCATTTCTTTTGTATGATTTCTGGCATCCATATATGATTCTATTTTCTCAAAAGCCGTCAATATCGGCAATACAAAGGATTCATTTACTGCTACATCCGTTCCCTGTAGTTCTTGAAAGGCTGCTTCAGCAGTCGGAACAAGCGTTGAAAGCCGTTCTCGGCGTCCTATTAGAGCCTGTTGACACTATTTTAGCCACGTGAAGATGCATGCGATTTGAACGAAT
>OBAM01000550.1_pt1 | contig 31709 bp, 24 predicted proteins | sample 1517751 | NCBI WGS metagenome assembly OBAM01 (sample SAMN04571703, study PRJEB22368) | human gut metagenome | biome: human gut; material: stool | host: Homo sapiens | place: Luxembourg | collected 2012-10-18
GGGAGCCGCCCAGTTTGCGAACTGGACGGGCCTTGACAGACGGCGCCCGGCGCCGTTTTCAGTTACCAAGGGGACCACACCCCAAAAGCCGTCCAAGGACGGCTTTTGCTATTCTGGGGGCTGGTGCGCTCCCATCCGTGGAATTGCGTCTCACCGCGAGACGCAATTCCACTACCTAATACAAAACTGGAGGTTTAAGCCAATGAAGAAACGGAAACAGGGCCTCTTTTTATCTGCCATCCTGATCTTGACGCTGGCCGCCTATCCCACCGCCGCGCTGGCCGCTGAACCGGAAGAAAGTGCAGAAACATCCCAGACGCCGCCGGTGGTAGAAACAGTTCCTCCCGCCCCATCTGCGGTCTATCCGGCAGAAGTCAATGCCTATGAGGAAAATGGGGCCTACTATCTGGAAAAGGTATATTACCTTTCCAGAGAAGATGATCCTTCCACCATTCCAACTGGAGACTTTGACAGAGAGGGACGGACATATACCCTTCTGGATATTCTGAAAAACGACCAGACGGAGACAGATACCAAGGAACATATCGAGGTCATCACGCGGGATATGGACACCAAGGATATGGCGGAGATCATCCAACTCCTGGAGCCGGAGCTGGAAATCACCACAGAGGACGGCTATACCGGCATCCTGGTCCCGGACTATACCAGCATCCAGGTAGAGGCAGCGGGATATAAGACCAGCAGCCGTACCGTCTCCGCCACCCGCACCTATCCCAATCTATCCAATGCCGATGTGTCTCTAATCCCCAAAACGGTGGAGGAAAGTGGACGGACATTAACACTGGCCGATGTGCAGTGGCAGGAGGCAGCGACCGACCAGATGGACGGCTACGACCTGGCAATCCGCTACAATGCTACCGCTACTTATACCGGCACCGCTACCAGCAAATATGCCACTGGATACACCGTAACCGCAGACTATAAAGGCGAGATTACCCGGACGGACTGCGATACGGTGATCTATACTGCCATATTCGCGTCTCACGGTGAGACACAAAATGCAGAGACTACGGAGACCGGAACCGAGGCAGAATCCAAGGCCGGTTTTGACGCACGGCTGATCCTGGTCCCGCTGGGCGCTGTGTTCCTGGGCGGGGCCGGGTATGGTGGCTGGCGGCTGATGAAATACCTGCGCGACAAGAAACGGGGGTATGTAAAATGAAGAAAACGCTATATTCCATGTGTGCTGCCTTCTGTTTGACGGCAGCCCTCACTGTACCGGCATCCGCACTGCAATACACAGTCGGAGCGCCGGATGATTACCTGTTTGGACGGCCCACCTCTGATGATACAATCTATGTCACCACGGATGAACCGGCCAACACGGACCGCAGCAAATCCGCAGCGCGTATCCCGCCCGCTTTTGGCAGCCCCACTTCATACACATTGAACGCCGGGGAACTACTGACGCCTAATCTGGTCAATCAGAACAGCACGACCGGTACGGTGGCTGGCGGCGGCGTAACCGTCATGCCGCCTAATTTCAGTCCCAATACCGGCGGTTCCAGCATCGGAAGCAGCATTTCTACCGGCTACACGGAGGTTACGGATGACCTCTATTACTCTGGAGGTTATTTGGGCACTCTGAAGATCCCCGCCATTGGACTGACCGTCAAGGTCTACCAGGGAACCGACAGCAGCACCCTTGCAAAAGGCGCGGGCCATTTCCCCAACACCAGTCTTTGGAACGGAAACTGCTGTATTGCGGGTCACAACAGGGGCGTCCGAGATGACTTCGGGGATCTGCATACCCTGGAGCCGGGCGATACTGTCACCTGGACCACTAAGCTGGGCACACGGACTTATGAGGTTGTCAGCGTTGAGAAGGTATTGGAAACGGACACCAGTGATACGGCGGCTACCAGCGACAATCGGATCACCCTCTATACCTGTGTCCGGGATCAGCGGGCCTACCGGTGGATGGTTCAGGCAGTGGAGCGTTAAATCGCGTCTCACCGTGAGACGCATTTCCTAAGTGAATCCAAATTGATTTTGCAGAAGGAGGTGATGGACAATGAGCCAAAGCCTCCTTCTGCCCATTTTGAAGGAGGCTTTATGAAAAAACTGCTATCCCTGTTATTGGTTTTGGTAACACTCCTGGGCATTATTCCTACTTCGGCTTTTGCCGCTGACAGTGTGGAGGCCGCACTGGGCGAGGTGGACATTTATAACGGCGGATATGAGCTGGGCTATCTGTCCATCAACGGCGCTGTCAAGAAACAGGATTACACCTATTTCATGTATAAGGGCAATGATGGCGTGACACGAGAAGTCCCGGCCTATTGCGTGAATCCGTATATCAAAGGTGTTCCCCAAAAGGTAGAACCCGGCCAAAGTATCAAGTATCTTGCGGAAGAACGCTCCAGCGATCCCAAGGTGGTGGGCATTATCTCCAACGGTTATCCCCACCGCAGCCTGGGCGAACTGAAGTTAGATAACAAGTATCAGGCATATTATGCCACCAAGATGGCTTTGTGGTGCTATCTGATCCCCAGCTGGAACATCAATAATTTGAAGGTTGCCCCCGGCCTCACCGGAGCGGAGCTGGACAGAGGCAACCGCATCCTGGCCGCTGCCAAGGACATTTATAAGCGCGGCACCACCTACAACTATATGCTCACCCCCAAAATGACAGCCACACCAGACCATTCCGTGGCCTATCCCGTCAATATTGGGGGCAAGGACTACTATCAGCAGGTTTTCACGGTTTGGAGCGAGACATGGGTCTATGATTACGACATTTCTGTTGCCTTCCAGGACCCCTCCACCGTTCCCAATGGCACCCGGATCGTCGATATGGACAATCAGGATGTGACCGCTGTTGCCGCCGAATGGACTGGCGATGGGTATGGCGCTCAATTCAAAGTATTGTATCCCGCGGAATCTATCCAGAACCAGAGCGGCAGTGTCCAGCTCGCACTATCCGCACCGGTAGCACAGTATGCTGCTATGTATGCCGTCTGCCAGGAAAAGAACAAATATGGTGACTTGCAAAATTATATCTGTGACCTGGACAACAATGTGCAGTTGGATGTTGCGGCTATCAGCAACTATTACGATGGACAGGACCCCGACCCGGACGAAACCGCGCTGAAAATCGTAAAACTGGAGGAGGGTACAGAGATCCCCCTGGAGGGTGCTGTATTCTCTGTCTATGACCCCGAGGGCCGCGAGGTGGGCTCTTTCTCTACCGGGCCGGATGGGACTGTGGTGATCCCCCTGACCCTTGAGGGCCACTATACCGTGACCGAGGAGATCCCGCCCCGGTATCATCTTCTCCCGGACGAGCGTACCCAGCACGCGGATGTGGAGTACAACAAAGTAGCGACCCTGACCTTCTGGAACGCACCCTATGGCTCCTTGCGCGTGGAAAAAAAGAGTAATACCGGCGACTTGCTTTCCGGCGTAACCATCCAGATCAAGCACCTGGAGAGCGGCCAGACCCGGAGCGGACAAACCACCACCGGAGGGTCCATCACCTTCGACCAGCTGGAGCCGGGTGCATGGGAAGTGCGTGAGCTGGCAGGAATCGAGGGCTGGAAGGCTGTGACCGATACCGTTCAGACGGTCAATGTGGTATCGGGCGAGGAATCTACCGCGACCATCATCAATGAAGAACTCCCAGGCTTGCGGATCATCAAGTATGACCGAAAGACGATGGAACTTATGCCGGATGTGGCCTTTGAGATCTTCCGGGATAATGTTTCCCTGGGCATTTTCCGCACCAATGAACAGGGCGAAATCCTTCTGGTGAACCAGCCCGAGGGCAGCTATCGGATCGAGGAACGAAACCCCGGAGACGATGAACACATTGTAGACACCACCCCTCAATATGCGGAGCTGACCACAGGTATGGGCATTGTGGAACGGGTATTTTACAATGACCGCCTGCCCGGTATCCATCTTATCAAGGTAGACAGCGCAGACCTCAGCAAACCGATTGCCAATGTCAAATTCCGCATTGAGGCGGTGGACGGCTCCTGGGGACCGGAGGAATATACGACTTCGGAGGATGGGACCATCGACCTCTCCAAGCTCCCCGTGGGCGCTTATGTGGTGACTGAATTGGAGTGTCCCGGATATGTGATTGACGAGGCCCAGCGGATCATCCACCTGGATGGAAATGAGACGGCCCAGTTCGTCTTTACCAACAGCAAACTGCCTTCTCTCCATCTCACGAAAATCAGTTCGGATGGCTCCGCCCTGGCTGGAGTGACATACAGCCTGACCCGGATTGAAGATGGCAGCCGATACATGGATCAGACCACTTCCAGCACAGGCACCATCATTTGGGAGGGCTTGCAGCCCGGAGTATATTCCCTGAAGGAAACCGATACAGTATCGGACCATATTCTGGACCCCAAGGAATATCATGTGGAATTGTTCCCCGGTAAGGACAGCACCATTGTTTTGGAAAACAACAGACGCCCAAATCTTACCATTTGGAAACGAGACGCAGACAGCGGCGCCCCCGTGGAGGGTGCGGTTTTTCTGGTGAAAGGTGCAGACGGACATAGTGTGGCGGAGGTGACCACCGGCCCGGACGGTTCTGCTAAGGTCCCCAATCTCCTGCCCATGGTCTATGAGGTGATCGAGAAGTCCGTTCCGTCACCTTATCTGCTGGACGCAGACCCCCAGCTTGTGACCCTCTACCCCAACCGGGACCGGGATGTATATTTTGAAAACCACAAGGCCCCGACTATCGAAATCATCAAGGAAAATTCCATCACCCATGAACGACTGGCAAATGTGCGCTTTCAGGTGTGCTATGCCAGCAACGATACGGAGACCGGCGAATACAACGACCTGGGCGTATTCACCACGGACGAGAACGGGCGCATTGAGCTGACCGGCCCGGCCAACGGCCTGCGCGACGGCTGGTTCCGGGTGAAAGAGCTGGAGCCGCCCACAGGGTTCTCTATCAAGGACAGCGATACCCAGGAGGCTTTCATCCCTGCCGGAAAGGGGCATACCTTTCTGTTTGAGAACACCCCCTTGTCCGCCCTGATCGTTTACAAGCAGGACAGCGTAAGTGGGGAAGGCTTGAGCGGCTGCCGTTTTCAGTTGAGCTATTTAGGCGGTGAGACCAGCGGCAGCGGCGGCACTGTGATCGGCACTTACACCACCTCGGCAAACGGGTCCTTCACCGTTACCGGGCTCAAGGCTGGTTATTACATCTGCGAGGAGCTGGAGAGCGACAGCGGCCATGTAATCGACGCCGCGCCCCAGTCCTTCTACATTTCCGGGAAAGACCAGGATATTGTGACTCTCTACTTTTCTAACGCCCCCAAGGGAGCTGTTCTGGTCAAGAAGGTATCGGCGGCAGATAACACGCCGCTCTCCGATGTGGAGTTCCTGGTGACAAAATCGGATGGCTCTGTGGTGGGCGACGCCAACGGCAAGTTCGTGACAGACAGTACCGGCACTTTCCTGGTGGAAGGGGTAGAACCTGGGACCACGCTGGTCATCAAGGAAACCCGAGCCAAGCCGGGCTATCTGCTGGACGATACGCCCCAAACCGTCCAGGTCAAGGAAGGCCAGACCGTCACAGTGGAGTTCCGCAATCAACCCCTGGGAAATCTTATCATCCATAAACTGTCCAGCAAGGACAAGACCCCGCTGGAGGGGGTGCAGTTCAAGATCACCTATGCGGACGGTTCCTACCTGCCGGACGAGGGCGGCAAGCTGTCCTCCAATGGGCTGTACTGGACCAATTCGGAGGGGCAGATCATCCTCTCCGGCATCACCGGCACAGTGGTAGTAACTGAAGTGGAAAGCATCCCTGGATACACCATCGACCCCAACACCCAGAGCCAGACGGTGGTGGTCAACCCGGACGATACCCAGCAGCTCTATTTCTACAATGCGCCGGTGGGCGGTGTGGAGTTTACCAAAGTCAATGAGGCAGATAAAACAGAAACCATCTCCGGCGTCACCTTTGAAATCCGCCGCGTCAGCGACGACGCTCTGGTGGATACCGTGACCACCGGGAAGGATGGAAAAGTGTTTCTGCCCCTGGAGGCTGACAACTATTATGCCGTGGAGACCGATTGCCCGGATACCTTCAAATTGGACCCCACGCCTATCTACTTCACCGTAAAGGATGGGGAGACCACCCGCAAGACCGTGACCAATAAGGCGTTTTCGGGTATTCTATTACACAAAATCGACGCCGCCACCCGAAAGGGAATCTATGGTGTGACCTTCCTCCTCTACGACGGCAATATGAATCCCGTGGATCAGTTCACCACCGACCAGAACGGATACGCCTACATTGACACCCTGGAGCTGTCCGGCAAGGTGTATCTGCGGGAGCTGGAGAACGAGGGCTATATCGTAGACGAACAGCTGAAAACCGTCTATATCAAACCGGGTGAGACCACGGAAATCACCTGGGAAAATCGTGCGATTACGGGACAAATTCAGATTATCAAAAAGTCTGCCGATGATAACCCCATCAACGGTCTGCCCGCTGGAACGCTGCTGGAGGGGGCCGTATTTGAGATTTACGACAAGGCCGGAAATGTTGTTGACACCATCAAGAGCGATAGTCGGGGCCGGGCGGTATCCAAGCAGCTCCCGCTGTCCCGCTATACCATCCGTGAAGTGGCGTCCCCGGACTATTATGCCATCAATCCCACGGTGATGACTGCCTATCTGGAATATGAGGGACAGATCGTCACCTTTGAGGTGGAAGATGAAAGCGTGGCTACCGGCGTCAATATCAAAAAGACCGGCCCGGTCCAGGTGGTGCCCGGTCAGCCGATTCAGTATAGCATTAGCGGAATTGGGAATACCTCCACTGTGCAGCTCCAGTCTTTCTATTGGAGAGACACGCTGCCCGGTCAGGTCACTTTGACCCGGATTGTCACCGGCACCTATAACCAGCAGCTCTCTTACAAGATCGTCTACAAAACCAACCTTTCCGGCGATACCTACCGCACATTGGCTGATAATCTCTCTACGACGAAGAACTATGTACTGGACGCATCACCCACGGCGCTGGGCCTTGCCGCCAATGAAAAGGTGACGGAATTTATGGTGGTGTTTGGCGTGGTCAAGGCTGGTTTTGCCCAGGTGGAGACACCCTACATCAATGGAACCGTCTCCAAGGGCCTTGCCAATGGTTCCAGCTTTGTGAATGTGGCTGATATTGGAGGACTCTATAACGGCCAGTGGATCATGGGCGTGTCCAGATGGGTGACCAGCGTGTATGCGAAAACCACTGTGACCCTGCCGCGAACCGGATATTAAATCTCACCGTGAGACGCATTTCTGTATCTGACGGGAGAGAAATCCATGAAACAACAGACACATAACAGCGGTGTCCTTCCCTGGATACTGCTGGCTGTCCCCGTTCTTTGGCTATCGGCCATCCTGGCCTATGGCTATGAGGACGGCATGACAGTATTTGACCTGATGGGGCGTTTCAGCACTTTGCTGGAACGCCCCTTTGCTATCCGCTGGACGCCACACACCCCTAAATTTATGCTGGGCGGGCTGGTGCTCTATGCCTTTGCCCTTGTTCTCTATCGCTCAACACGCCAGAACCGGAGGCCGGGAGAGGAACATGGCTCCGCCCATTGGGGCGACCCCAGGCAGCTTGACCGGAAATACCGCGACAAAAAGGAGGAGAATAATGTCATCCTCACCCAGCATATCCGCATGAGCCTGAACAGCCGGAAACATCAACGGAACCTTCTGCAAATCATTGTGGGCGGTTCAGGATCAGGCAAGACGCGCTATGTGGTAAAGCCCAATATCTATCTCGCCAACACCTCCTATATTTGCACGGACCCGAAGGGGGAGCTGGCCCGGAGCACCATTCCGTTGTTGTTGCGGAAAGGGTACACCATCCGCGTATTTGACCTGGTGGACCCGGATCGCTCCGACTGCTATAACCCGTTCCGCTATATCCGAAGTGACGCCGATGTGCTGAAACTCATAGCGAACTTTATCCGCAATACCACCCCCAAAAACGCCCATGCCAATGATCCGTTTTGGGAGAGTGCGACTCGTTCGCTGGCGGTAAAAAGTCAGCGGACAAACAACAAAATACCGTTGTTTGGATAACTGGTAATTCGACAGGTGGAATGACGGGGTAACGCCCTGAAACGCCTGCCCTCGGTGGGCGTGCATCGGCTGCAAATCTGGTGTACGAAGCCCCACGACAACGGCTGAGAGCAACCGTAACCGCCGCCAACGGCGGACGAAAGCGGTCTGGAGGCAGACTGTGTTGCCTATAGGCCAAGGGTCTATAAAATACCCATGGTTAGAATGTTCGCCGTAGCGGGCGGACTGACGAATCCGCGAATGTACGGGTCTACAAGAAGACCATATAGAAATGTATGGGTGCGTTCAAGCGCAGCCGGTGTGGTTTAGTAGAAATTTGCCCTACGAACGACCATGTTGTGTTACAGGCACATCCCAGCCGGCAGGCTCATAGCGGAAACCTAAAGATATAGATGCACAGATAGAATTACCGGAACGAGGAAAGGCAGCGGCTTTCGTAAGAAAGAACCCGGCGAAGAACAATAAGCGGGTGAACCGCTGCTGAAAAGTAGTGATCGAACCGAAGAAGTCCCTGTAATGGGGATGGAGGAATGGTCACAAGTCGAATTGTGGAAACAGGCATTATTCAATCCAATCATAAGGATTCGAGTAAGACCAAAAGGGTCACTTTTCCAAATTGGAGGTGATGCCTTATGCCAAAAGAAAGGAAAACAGTCCTGTGTATGGATGCCCAGCGGCACGCCGAGTATTACGGAATGCAACGGACATTTGACGAACTGTACGCCAAAAGCAAAGCCGGAGAAACTTTCACCGGCCTGATGGAACTGGTATTAAGCACGGATAACATCATGCTGGCCTACAGGAATATCAAGACCAACACAGGCAGCTACACAGCAGGAACAGACAAGCAGAATATCGGTGACATTGGACGGCTTCCACCGGCTGAGGTCATCGGTAAGGTCAGAAAAATCGTCACAGGCAGCGAACACGGCTACCGTCCCAAACCAGTGCGCCGGAAGGACATTCCAAAGCCAAACGGCAAAACCAGGCCGCTGGGTATCCCCTGCATCTGGGACAGATTGGTGCAACAATGCATCAAACAAATTCTGGAGCCCATCTGCGAAGCGAAATTCAGCAACAACAGCTATGGGTTCCGCCCGAATCGGTCGGTGGAGCACGCAATTTCCCGTACTTACTCCTTGCTGCAACGGGCGCACCTACACTATGTTTTGGAGTTTGACATCAAAGGATTCTTTGACAATGTGAACCATAGCAAGCTCATCAAGCAGCTCTGGACACTGGGTATCCGAGACAAACAGCTTCTGTTCATCATCAAACGTATCCTGAAGGCTCCCATCCGTATGCCGGACGGCAGCACCGTCTACCCGACAAAGGGAACACCCCAAGGCGGGATTATCTCTCCGCTGCTGGCAAATGTAGTGCTGAACGAACTGGACCATTGGGTGGACAGCCAATGGTTGGAACACCCAGTGGCAACCCACTATGGTAAATGGCGCACCATCCGCACCTCGGAAGTCTTTGACAAGAGCTACGGCTACCAGAAAATGCGAAATGGCAATCTTAAAGAGATGTTCATTGTGCGCTATGCAGATGACTTCCGTATCTTCTGCCGGAACCGAGAGGATGCAGAGAAGACCATGGAGGCTGTCACAAAGTGGATTACCGAACGGTTGAAGCTGGAGGTCTCTCCAGAGAAAACACGCATTGTCAATGTGCGAAAGCGATACTCCGAATTCCTCGGCTTCAAAATCATGGTGTACCGCAAGGCCGGAAAGTATGTCGTGAAGTCCCATATCTGTGACAAAAAGCTACAGTTGGAAGAAAGCAAGCTCGTGGAGCAGGCAAAGCGCATTGCAAGGCCAGCCGGAGGGCGAACGCAGCCGGATGAAATCGGCCTGTTTGACGAAATGGTGCTGGGCATCCAGAACTACTACAGGATTGCTACCTGTATCAGCCTGGACTGCCGGAAAATCCACCGCAGAGTCATGACAGTGCTGACAAACCGTTTAAACACAGAAACCGGCTGTCAGCTCGTCCGGGAGGGCGGCGCTATGACGGACAGCGAAAAGGAGCGTTTCGGTGCTTCTCAAATGGTGCGGTATGTGTCCGGTATCAACCGGCCAATCTACCCCATTGCGTTCATCAAGTATAAAACCGCAATCGGAATCAGCGCCGCCGTCTGCTGCTTCTCTCCGGCGGGACGGAAAAAGATACACGACAACCTGGAGATGGATACGACCCTGTTTGCGTATCTGCGGGAACATCCGCCACAAGGCCACAGCCTGGAATACGCCGATTGTAGGCTCTCCCTGCTGTCTGCCCAGAAGGGCAAGTGCGCTGTCAGCGGCGAATGGTTCTTGCAGCCGGACAGTGTCGTGTGTCACATGAAGGTTCCAAAGGAGCAAGGCGGTCAGGAGCGATACAGCAATCTGGTGCTGCTCCACAGGCGGTATCTGCCATTGCTGACTGACCAGGACGCTGCCGCTCTCAAAAGCATCTGCAAGCAAATGACTGTAACAAGAAAACAACTGACCAAAATCAACAACCTGCGCACCGCCGCGAAATTGGCGGCAATCTGAACAACTTTCTATTGGTGATTGATTAAATGCCCGATAACACAATCGATGGAACGCCGGATGCGGTGAAAGTCGCATGTCCGGTGTGGAGTGGGGGAAAATCCGGCGATTACTTCAAAGGATTACCTATCACTATAATCCGAGACAGCTTTAGACTGTGCCCTTATGCTGTATCTTCTGCATGAGGCGCCGCCAGAGGAGCAGACCATGGAAATGATGCTCACCATGCTGGAATACGGTACGGCGAAAGAGGGCGACGGCGATTATCAATCCCCGTTGGATCTTCTGTTTGAGGCGCTGGAGGAGGAAAACCCCAGCCATATCGCCCTGCGGCAATATAAGGTGTTCAAGCAGGCTCCCAGTGAGACGGCTATGAGCATTTTGATTACCGCTGCCGTGCGGCTGGCTCCGTTCTCCTTGCCGGAGGTGCAGCGGATCACCAGCACGGACACGATGGAGCTGGAAAAACTGGGGGAACGCAAGCAGGCTATCTTCTGCGTCATTCCTGACAGCAACGATGTGTCGCTCAACTTTTTGGTTGGTATGCTTTACACCCAGGCATTTCAGGAGCTTTACTTTCAGGCGGACAAGGTACATGGGGGCAGCCTGCCTATTCCAGTCCGGCTCATGTTTGATGAATTTGCAAATGTGGCACTCCCTGACGGCTATGCCCGTTTACAGGCTACCATGAGATCCAGAAATGTCATGGCTACCATTATCCTGCAAAATATCAGTCAGCTTAAAGAGCTGTTCAAAGACTCCTGGGAAGGGATCATCGGCAATGCTGACGCTTTTGTGTACCTGGGAGGCAACGAGCAAAGCACCCACAAGTATGTGTCGGAGCTGCTGGGTAAAGAGACCATCGAGACCAGAACTTCAAGCCAGAGCCGGGGGCGCAACGGCTCCTATTCCCAAAACTTCCAACAGGCAGGGCGGGAACTCTTGACCCCGGACGAGGTGCGTATGCTGGACAACCGCTATGCCCTGGTGCTCCTGCGGGGTGAGGCTCCGGTCATTGATGAAAAATATGACCTTATGCGACACCCCAATATCAAGCTCACCGCGGACGGCGGGGCCGTGCCATATATCCATAGTCCCCGCTGCCTGTATGCCGAGGAGGATCTGGACTTTATCTTTACATCTTTGGACGACATTGAAATCATTGATGAAATGGAGGAATCTTAACATGAACAAGCGATCCCTGACGAAGAAAAACGGACGCCGCATCCAGTGCATTTGGGCGGTTTTGGTACTGACCATTTCTCTCCTGACAGTCCCCGCTATGGCCGCAGACGATCCGCTCAGTATCGTCAACAATCTTTCCGACTTTATCTTCTCCATAATTCGTGCCCTGGGCATCATCATCCTGGGCTGGGGCGTGGTGCAGGTTGGCATGAGCATCCAGAGCCACGACGCCTCCCAGCGCACCCAGGGGTTCCTGTGTCTGTTTGGCGGGCTGCTGATTGCCTTTGCCAAGGAGATCCTGACCACCATCGGCGTGGCATGAGCCATGCAAAAGAAAATGGGGAATTGTGTCTCACCGTGAGACGCAATTCCCCAAAGGAGGTGCAGCTTTATCAGCGATAACTGGGTCGTTAATATTCTGGAGGACGCGCTTTCCGGGTGGAACGACAAACTGGCCGAGATATGGACCCTTCTGACCCAGACGCCGGAGACTTTCAAGGGCGGCGATATATGGAACTCTATCCTCGGCATCCATAACGCCCTGGTGGGGGTTGGATATGGTCTGCTGGTCCTGTTTTTTGCCATTGGAATTTTCCAGAGTGCGGCCAGTTTCCGGGACTTTCAACGCCCGGAATTTGCCCTGCGTCACTTTATAAGATTTATTTTGGCAAAGCTGGCGGTGGGGAGCTGCATGGAACTGATGACAGCCATATTTGCCATCTGTGGAGGGGTTGTCAATACCGTTATGGGCAGTGTGGGCGGCTCTATTTCTACGGCGGCTACGCTGCCCATGGAGATCGTGACTGCGGTGGAAAGTCTGGGCCTTTTGGAGAGTATCCCTCTATGGCTGGTATCTCTATTATCCAGCCTTTTTATCACTATCATGTCCTTTATCCTGCTGCTTACGGTCTATGGACGGTTTTTCCGGCTCTATCTCTACACCGCCCTGGCCCCCCTTCCATTGGCGTCTTTTGCCGGGGAAGGAACCTCTGCCAGCGGAAAAGCATTTTTGAAAAGCTATATCGGCGTGTGTATGGAGGGGGCGGTAGTGGTTCTGGCCTGCCTGATCTATTCAGCTTTCCTGTCCAGCTCCACACCAGCGGCAGACGCATCCCTTTCCGCTGTGAGTATGGTATGGCAATATGTCGGACAGCTCATTTTCAATATGCTGATCCTCACCGGACTTGTCAAAGGCGCGGATCGGATCGTAAAGGAAATGCTGGGTTTATAACATAAAAAAGCGGGACAGGAAACACCTGTCCCGCTTATGACATATACGCGATTATTCCGTTTTACTTGTTTCCCCTGGGAATGGCCAATAATGGGTGGAAGGGTCAGATAATATCTGCGTTTCCCAAAACCGCTGTTCCTGTTTCCGGCGGTAAATGCGGTGTCCCCATGCCAGAACCGCAAACAGGATACATCCCGCAAAGAGGCTCAGGCAAAGGATTCTGTGGTCTGCCGCCCATGCAGGGAAAAAGAGTTTGGTAGCGACAAAATACACCGCCAAGGGCAAGAGACGGAGCCACCATAGCAGTTTGCAGGCCAACGGGAGTGACACAAGAATAAGCAGCACAATGAACAACTGCTTTCCGGCAGTTATGAAAACTTCCATGACAGAGCCTCCTTACATTGTTGAATTTTATTGCTTATTTTCTGTCTATATTATACCGTTTTTAATTAAAATAGTCAACTTTTTGCAGGAATACGAGGTGATATGTTATCGAAATCAAAATTCCAAAGGAGGTGCGCAAGCACCAGGAGACGATCTTTTTTGGATTGTCCGCACGGCAGTTTTTCTGTTCGGTAGTAGCTGTGGGATTATCTGTGTTTGTCTACCTGTGCCTTAACTCCAAAATAGGAAAAGAGACGGCAGGCTGGTTCTGTATCCTTGCCGCCGCGCCGGTGGCTGTGGCCGGTTTTTTCCATTTCAATGGCATGACCCTGGAACAATTCCTATGGGCTGTCATCAAATCTCAAATTCTTTGTGCCAAGCCCCGGCGCTTTGTATCAGAAAACTTCTACTATGTCTGCCTGGGGAGAAAGGAGCGTGACGACTTTGATTAAATCCCTGCTGGCTGCCAACAAGAGTGAAAAAGACCGTTTCGTAATTCCCCGCAGCGTCCAGCAATCCATTCCCATTCGGTGCGTCTATTCGGACGGAATTTGGCATACTGGCCGGAAACATAGCCGTACATGGCGCTTTGCGGATATTAACTATGCCGCCGCGTCAGAGGAGGAGCGCCGGTCCATTTTCCTTTCCTACTGCGCGGTGCTCAACTCCCTGCCTACTGACGCCGCCGCAAAAATCACCATCATCAATCGCCGGATCAATCCTGTGGACTTCCAGCGGCAAATCCTGATGAAAGAGCGCGGGGACGAGCTGGACCGCTATCGTCGGGAATCCAATCAAATCCTGACCAGACGGGCCGCCGAAAGCAACAATCTGGTTCAGGAGAAATACATCACCCTTTCCATACCGCAGCGGAAAATCGAGGAGACCCGGACCTATTTCCGGCGGGTGGACGCCAATCTGTCCAAGGGGTTTGGACGGCTGGACTCCGGGGCCAAGCCTCTTACCACCCACGACAGGCTCCGTATCCTCCATGACTTTTTCCGGCCCGGAGAGGAGCAATATTTTACCTTTGACCAGACAGCGGCCATCCGACGTGGGCTCGACTTCCGGGACCTCATTTGCCCGGATGGACTTGCCTTCAAGGCCGGACACTTTGAGATGGGTGACAAGGTGGGCCGGGTGTTGTTTCTGAAGGACTATGCGAGTTACATCAAAGATGAGATGATTGCCGACCTGTCCGACTTCCCGCGAAACCTCATGCTCTCTATTGATATTCTGCCCATTCCCACCGATGAGGCCGTGCGGGAGGTACAGAGCCGTATTCTGGGCATTGAGACGGATATTACACGCTGGCAGCAGCGGCAGAACGACAAGAACAACTTTACCGCATCCATTCCCTATGAGCTGGAACAGCTCCGGGGAGAGACCAAGGAATTTCTCTCCGACCTCACGGAGCGAGATCAACGGATGATTTTTGCTGTCGTTACACTGGTCCATATTGCGGACAGCCTGGAGCAGCTGGACGCGGACACCGAGGCACTGCTTTCTATTGGCCGGGAGCACCTTTGCCAATTTTCCACCCTGCGCTATCAACAAGAGGACGGGCTGAACACGGTTTTGCCCTATGGCCTGCGCCGGGTGAAGGCCCTGCGCACGCTGACCACCGAGAGCGCCGCCGTACTTATGCCCTTCCGGGTCCAGGAGATCCAGGACCCCGGCGGCCTGCCTTACGGTGTCAACGCCATTTCCAAGAACCTGCTGATATGTGAACGCAAGCGGCTCATTTCTCCCCATGCCTTTTACCTGGGCGTTTCCGGCTCCGGCAAATCGGTGGCTATGAAGTCTACGATTGAAAATGTGGCCCTGGCCACCAATGATGATATTATCATCATCGACGCCGAGCGCGAGTATGGCCCCATCACCCGGTCCCTGGGCGGCACAGTGGTGGAAATCTCCCCGAGCAGCCCCCATCACATCAACCCCATGGAGGTAGCGGATGGATACGGCGATGGAGAAAACCCCATTGCCATGAAATCGGAGCTTATCACCAGTATTTTGGAGCAGCAGATGGGTGTGGGACGGGTCAACGGCAGCCATAAATCCATCATTGACCGCTGTACCGCCAATGTCTATCAGAACTATTTCCATAGCCGTGGCAAGGCCCCTATGCCGCTCTTGACCGACTGGCGCAACGAGGTATTGAAACAGGTAGACCCGGAGGCCCGCGAAATCGCCCTGGCCGCCGAGCTTATTACCGAGGGCAGCTTGAATGTCTTTGCCCATCCCGGAAATGTTGATATGAACAGCCGGATCATCACACTGGACCTCTATGAAATGGGAGAACAGCTCCGTCCTACCGCCCTGGTGGTCACGCTGGAGGCCATCCAGAACCGTGTCATGGAAAACCGAAAACGCGGCAAGTACACCTGGGTGTTCCTGGACGAAGTGTATCTGTATTTCAAGTACCATTATTCCGGCGAGTTTCTGTACCGTGCCTGGAAACGGTTCAGAAAGTACGCAGGTATTATGACGGCGGCGACCCAGAATGTGGAGGAGTGCTTAAAGTCCGAAACGGCCCGGCTCATGCTGGCAAACTCTGAATTTCTCCTGCTGTTCAATCAGGCGGCCACCGACCGGGCGGAACTGGGCAAGCTCCTTCATATCTCCGATACACAGATGGGCTACATCACCAATGCGGAGCCCGGACACGGCCTGTTGAAGATGGGCGGCTCCCTGGTCCCATTCAACAACTCCATTCCCAAGGATACCGAGCTCTATCGGCTCATGTCCACCACGCCGGGAGAAAACTGATATGGAGCTGGAAATTGCGTCTCACCGTGAGACGCAAAATGGGAGGTGAATCATGCCGAAGTTAAAAGAGCGCAGTTCTGATGATAAAATCAAGCGTCCCGGTAAAGACCGGAAACAAAAGGGCACCCTGCGACAAATGACTGCCAAATTCCGCCGTAGGCTGGTAGAGCGTCAACGAGACAATAGCAGTACCGCAGCACCGGACACCCAGGCGGCTGAACAGAGTGTCCAGGCGGGGATGGACGCTGTGGAAGAAGTGGGATACCGAGCCGAAAAGGCAGTTGATCGACTGCTGCACCCGGCGCACCGTCCCAAGGCCCGGAAGGGACAAATCAAAGAGGGCGGCCGCCATCCCAAGGAGAGAACGGATATGGTCCCACCTGCCAATGATACATTGAGAGATGGGAAAACCATTCATCCCAATACCCCGGACAGCTTACACAATGGATCGCAGCTTACCCCAGAGACCCGGATGAAACAACAGGCCGTTGAGAAGTTGGAACGCTCCGTCAGAGCCGATCATCCAAAGAACGGCCAATTCCGGGAAGTCCCTCATTATGGCGGTACTCCCCAAAATACATACACCACAAAAAAAGAACACTCTCCCGGAAATCAATCCATCAATCCATCCATCAAGGAGCGCCCCCGGCGCTCCTCCGGGCCAAAAGAAAAGCCGCCCGGTGGGGCGTTTACACCCAAGACACGAAAAGCTATGGACAAATCCGCGCAGGTATCAACAAGTGCGGTCAAAACAACTGCCCGAAAGACCGCAGGGACGCCCGCAGCCAAGCAAGTAATGGAGCGTGCTCGCCGGAAGGCACAGACCGCCGCCCAGCGGAGTATGCTGCAAAAATCCAAGCAGACGGCCAAGGCTGCCGCGGAACTTTCCAGAAAGGCCGCTGTTGCAGTGACAAAAGCAGCGGCGGCACTTGTCAGTGCTTTGGTATCTTTGGTAGGCGGCGTGGTTTTGGTGGCGGCGCTGGCGGTCATGGCCTTGATTGCGGCACTTCTGGCCTCTCCGTTTGGGATTTTCTTTTCCAATGAGCCATCCAGAGACGCCGTTCCATTAAATGCAGCGATTGCGCAAATCAATGTTGAACTTGCGGACGAGCTGGAAACACTGCAAACGGGAGACTATGACAGCATTGACATACAGGGACAACCCCCAGCCTGGAAAGAGGTGGTGGCCGTCTTTGCTGTCAAGACTGCCGGAGGGGACGATGGTGTGGATGTAGCCGCGCTGACCCCAGACCGGATAGAGCGCCTGCGTGCTGTCTTTTGGGATATGTGTCAAATTACCACAGAGACGGAGACGGTGGAAGGAGAGGACTCCACAGAAACGATCCTTCATATCACCATTACTCCCAAAACCGCCGAAGATATGCGGACAATCTATTCCTTCTCGGAGTTCCAAAACAAAACCTTGACCGAACTGCTGGAGGAGCTGGACGCACTGGATGGACTGCTGGGGGATCTTGCTATCACCCAGGCCGACGCAGTGGAACTTCTGCAAAATCTCCCGGAGGATCTTTCCCCGGAGCGCCGTGCGGTGGTGGAGACCGCCTGCAAGCTGGTGGGCAAGGTCAACTACTTTTGGGGCGGAAAATCCCTGGTTCTCGGCTGGGACTCCCGCTGGGGGCAGCTCTCCAAGGTGTGGGCGGATGGCAACTCCACAACCGGCACCTATCGGCCCTATGGGCTGGACTGTTCCGGCTTTGTGGACTGGACTTTCTATAATGTCAGCAACGGCGAATATGTTATCGGCCATGGCGGTGGTGCTCGTATGCAGCACACCTACTGTACCTCTATCTCCTGGGAGGCGGCCCAGCCCGGCGATCTGGTATTCTATCCAGAAGATACTCATGTCGGCATTGTGGGTGGCAGGGATGAAAACGGCAATCTGTTGATCGTCCACTGCGCCAGCGGAGCCAACAATGTGGTCATCACCGGCCTGGAGGGCTTTACCTCTATTGGACGCCCCCTGTATTACGGGGAATAAAATAAATCTCACGGTGAGACGCAATTCCTTTTGGAATGAGGTCTCGCCGTGAGATTTTTAATCTTCAAACAGTTTGGAAACTGGAATCTCCAGCACTTCCGCGATCTTAAACATGGTTTCCATCGAGACGCCGAACGGTCTTGTCGGACTCTCGACTTTTGCCACAAATGACCATGATTTACCGATTGCATCAGCAAAGGCTTCCTGGGTCATGCCATGCAGCTTTCGGTAGTATTGCACTTTCAAGCCGAATTTTATGAATTGTTCCCGATATGCTGTCTCCATAATGCACCCCTTTTTATTAAAAGGGTATCATCAAAACGGAAAAATATTTATGGAAAATAATTGTTATTTATGGCAATACAATGATATAATCAAGCAATAGAAGGATTGTAGTAAGGCAACGGCAGCAGGAGAAACAGCAGCAAAATCGTGAAATAAACAAAAACCGATGGGTAAGAATTTTCCATCCATCGGTTTGCTCAACTTTGTTCATCTGTATCTGGAAGATACTCTATAATATCCGCTAAAGAGCAGTTCAATAATTTGCACAATGCCTCCAACGTATTGGTAGACACGGATTCTCCGGCCTTCATCCGGCGAATGGAGGCACTGCTGATACCTCCCTTGACCTGCAAGGTATATGTTGTTGCCCCGCGACGCGCCATTGTTTCCCATAGTGGTGCATACGAAATCACTCAACAGCCCTCCTTCCGCTTGCTATATCTCTATTATTGCCTATAATGGAGATACATCGTTATAGGCAATATTGCCTATACAGAAAGGAACAAACTATGACAGGAGCAACCTGCTTTTTCATCGGCCACAGGGAGACAGGCGATGAACTGATCCCTGCTTTGACAGCGGCGGTGGAACGCCATATCACCGAATACGGTGTCACAAGTTTTATGGTGGGCCGTTATGGCAACTTTGATAAACTGGCCGCCAGGGCCGTCATAGACGCAAAAAAGCGCCACCCGGAGGTGACGCTGACTTTGCTGCTGCCCTATCATCCTTTTGACCGGCCTATCGCTACGCCAGAAGGCTTTGACGGCACCTTTTATCCGCCGGGTATGGAGACTGTGCCGAAACGGGTAGCCATAGTGCGGGCCAACCGTTATATGATGGAAAATAGTAGCCATTTGATTGCCTACGCCTGGCACCCGGCAAGTAATGCGCGGGAATTAGTAGAATACGCCCAGGCAAGGGAAAAGAAAGGAAAGATTCATGTTGAGAATCTTGCTGAAAAAGTTAGTAGGCCTTTTATCTGAAAAATGGCTGCGTTGGGTAGCAATACTGTGGGCCGTTGCACTTCTTCTATTTTGCTCCGGATTACATATAGGAAATGAAATGTGCTACGAAACAGATGCGGCATTCTGGAAAAGTATGGTCACAGTTCAGGAACCGGAATCCTGCGCTATGTGCAGCAATCTCCGTGGCCCTGCATTTCATGCCCCATGTCTGCTTGATCTTTCGACAGGGAATCTGACCGAGTTGACAATCTATGAGCCATCCTACCTCTATTCCGGTGAATTATCGGAAAACCAAAGTCTCGATCACAGTGTTATCACTTTCACAGCAAACGGCACCCCACTGTTTATTGACCGGCTGAAGGATATACAGCGGTGTGTTACCTACCTTCCCGTAGAGGAGGAACCGATGGCCCCCGTGCATTATTGCCGAAATTGCCGGGCGATCCTGGCAAGGGTTGCCACCACGGGCTATGTTCTTTTAGATTTATTTCATTTGGACGAAATTGAGGCATACCCCATAGAAGAAGGCGCCGAATATAATATACGGATTTATAGTGTTTCTGTAACCCGCGATCTGGAAAACAACCACTTGATAGTCACCAACATTGGACACCTTTTTACATCCTGATAATCTCAATTATGGTTGTAGTATACTAATTTTAACTCCTCCGCATAACACGGTTAATACAAGGTACAATACTGGTACTATCTTAAATGTGGAGGACTTGCTTCTATATGGAAAAATGTCAGTTAACAGCGGATTATATCACAGCTTATAGCCAATACCTGCGTACTGAGGAACGTAGCTCTGGCACGATTGAAAAGTATCTGCGTGACATTCGTGCTTTTTCTCAGTGGTTAGGTGACAGGCCAATCACAAAAGAGTGCCTGCACGAATGGAAGGACTATTTACAGGAAAACCACTATGCTCCTGTAACCATCAATTCCATGCTGGCGCCGCTCAATGGCCTGTTTCGTTTTTTGGGGTGGGACTACCGGATCAAATTCCTGAAAATCCAGCACAAGGTTTTCCGCGAGACCAACAGGGAATTGAGCCGTGTGGAATATGACCAGCTGTTAGAAACCGCAAAGAATCAAGGCAAGGAGCAATTAGCTCTACTGATGGAGACCATCTGTGCCACAGGCATCCGGGTATCTGAAGTGCGATATATTACCGTAGAGGCCGTCCAATGTGGTCGGGCTAATGTTTCACTTAAAGGGAAGAACCGGACCATCCTGCTCCCGGCCAAGCTATGCCGGAAATTGCTCAAATACGCCAGAAAGCAGAAAACCGTCACCGGCGAGATTTTTCTCACCAATGACGGGAAAAGCCTGCACCGCTGCCGGATCTGGGCGGAAATGAAACGGCTGTGCAAAGCTGCCGGGGTGGAGCCATCCAAGGTATTTCCCCACAACCTGCGCCACCTGTTTGCCACTGTTTTTTATCAGGCCTATAAGGATATTGTAAAACTGGCTGATCTTCTGGGCCATTCCAGCATCGAAACCACCCGAATCTATTTGTTGACCTCTGGATTGGAGCACCAACAGCAGCTGGATCGGCTGTGTCTCGTTTCATAAAACAAAATCTATATTTTGTTTTGCATATCAAGAAAAAGGCCGTTTTGCGAGACTTATTGTGTCAAAAAATGTCGGAACAACTTCTGCTTTTTTAATTTTGGGCATGAGAATGAAGGACGATACAAATTACATTGTACGCCCTGAGATTTTGGTGCCCAAATATAGGAAAACGCCTTGCGGACTATGTCGTCTGGTGCTATAATCTGCTTAGGTATCGTTACCCTGCCAATATGTATTTTTGTGCAATCGAACAAAATATAGATTTTGTTTGTAACAGATTCTTGCTGGGCTCTTATCTTAAAAATCGAAATATAGATTTTGTAATCGGAAGATAGGAGCTGTGACAAAAATGGGTTCATCTGCGCTGACGCACCCTCTGTTGGAATATCTGGCATATATCAGTGGATCAAAATATTTGTCAGACCTCCACTATCTGGACAGGGCTGGGCGTAACCGCATTGCTCAGGCGTTGGAGAATATCTCGTCGGAAAGCGTTTCCTTGTGGGAGTGGAACGATGCTCTAAACTATTTGACAGGGGTCGGTCCTGCTGCCTCACCGTCAGCGGCGCGAGAACTGCTGATCGAACAAATGCGGGGCTAACTTTGGTAGTCTCTCTGAAAAGAGTGAACTATAAAATTCAAAAAATGAGAGGAGAAAAAACAATGAAAAGACGAATCATTTCGATCCTTGCTGTGTGTTGCATGATGGTCGCGATGATGCCTGCGGCGTTTGCAGTGGGTAGCGATGATTTGCAGACCCGGATCAACAATGCCACTGCGGGTGACACCATCGCGCTCACCGGAAACGAGACCATTTCTTCAACGCTGGTTATCGACAAAGAGATTACTCTGGACGGAAATGGCAACACTTTGACTATGATCGGCGGCACCTATGCCATCGATGTGCAGACTGATGCAGCGGTAACCGTTGAGGACATTCAGATTGATGCAGAAGCTGCTGGTGGTCGAGGCATCTACATTTCCGCAACCCAGCCGCATTTTACTCTATTGAACAGCACCTTGAATGTAAACAATCGTGGCATTGGTTTTTCAGATAACGGAACTGTTGCCGGTGCTACGGTGACCGTGGATAACTCCACTATCCAGAATAGCCAGAAGCCTGCGGGCAAGACCTATGAGAACTGGTCTCACCAGGGCGACAGCAGAGGCATTGGCTTCTGGAACAACAAGGGTATTACTGTCGATATTAAAAACAACAGTGCTATCCTTGGTTTTGGCTATCCTCTGAACATGGTTGGCGACGTGAATGGTGGCCGTGATATGATGAACTCCACCATCAACATCACCAATTCTGATATTTGGGGATGGTGTGCCCTGAATATCTGGACGATTGATGCTACTTACAACATTACCAACTCTCACCTGAAGGGCTATGTAGAGACCGATAATACCTGGAACAGCTTTGCTACTATTGTTTTAAATGAAGGCATCTACGGCAATGTTACCAGTGCCGACAAGGCCAATGTCTTTAATATCACCGGTGGTTCCGTAAGTTCTACTTGTGTGTCCACCAACGAGAATGTGTTCCATTGCCTGTTCCGTTTGGATAAAGAGTTTATGTCTGAGTTCAAGTTTATGAAGTCTGGTCGTACCCCTGTTACATTGTATTGCAACGAACCTTATAGTGCCTTCGTTGCTACCTATGATGGAATGGAAATGACTGATTTTGAGAACTGGGCAAGCACAAAGCTTACCGGTGCTTCCGCGAATACCACTTACAATTGGGGTGCTATTGCTCCTGGGGTTGATGCACCTACCGGCGCTGCTACGTTGACGCAAATTGCAGAAAATAATGTAGAAAATATTGCTGGTGCTGGTCACGAAGGAGGACAAGCCCAATGAAAAGCAAGAAGGTTTTATCTCTACTGCTCAGCATAGCTGTATTAGGGAGTACCTTGCCCACAGCAGCACTGGCAGTCGATGACACCGCTACAACCGGGGACAAAACTGTCCCCGGTTGGGTGGATGAAAACGATGGCCATCCGAAGCAGATTCAAGAGACTTTTGACTTTGTAAAAGATAACATTGCCTACTCCATTGTAGATGGCGGTGTTGAAGTTTCTCCCTGGTACTGGAAGTGGGAGCCGCATCAATGTGACAAGGGGCATGTGGAATATGTTCCTTGCGGTTCTGAATACAGCAACCAGAACATTAGTATTCCCGTAACGGTCGAATATAACAGCACAACATATAATGTTGTGGGTATCGGCGACAGCGCTTTCTGGAATGCTACCGGATATACCGTGTCTTTCCCCAATAGCGAGTATTTCACCTACATCGGAGATCAGGTGTTTTTCCAGACTTCTCCCAATATGGAGAGCATCACGATTCCTGCCAGTGTAACTCATATTGGAAAAAAGAGCTTTGCGCTGAATGAAGACAGCATTCCCGTCACAATTCCGGAAGACAGCAAGCTGGAAGTGATTGGAGATCAGGCCTTTGCCAATAACAGTGCTATCACTGCACTTGATCTGCCTGACACTTTGACTACTATTGGCAGCCAGGCATTTAGTAACTGCACCAGCTTGACTTCCATCAGCATCCCTAAAAGTGTTACCTCCATCGAGACAGATACCTTTGACAACTACTATCAGGTCGATGCACAAGGTGCTGACAATGTTACTTTTGAGGAAGGCTGCATTTTCAAAATCCAGGATGGTGTCCTCTATGATGACGAGTGGTTGATACGGGTTTTGGACTGGCAGGAGGAAGTCGTTGTCCCCGATGGGATCAAATACATCGGTGCCGATGCCTTTAATGCCTACTCCACCAGTACGCCCAATGAAATGAACACCCTGAAATCTATCACATTCCCTGAATCCTTGGTCAGCATTGGAAATACGGCTTTCCGTGCTTGCAAAGCTTTGGAGACTGTTATCATTCCCGAAAATGTGACAGAGCTTGGAACCGGAGCGTTTAGTGGGTGTACAGGCCTGAAAACAGTAGCAATTCAAGGATCTATTACCGAGCTGAATCAAACCTTTAATGGATGCTCTGCGCTTGAAACAGCTACTTTGCCCGATACCATTGAAGTGATTGGTGAGTATACTTTTAACGGATGCAAAAAACTTGATTTGGATGCACTCCCGTCCAACCTGAGAGAGCTTGGCCAATACGCTTTTAATGAATGTGAATCACTTACAAAAGCTGTGGTTCCGTCTGGCGTAACCGAAATTCCTGAGATGGCATTTACGGGCTGCCTTTCTTTGGAACAAATCGTCCTTCCGGATGGTATTACCTCCATTGGCGATTATGCATTTGATCTGACTAAGGATGATGGTAGTGGTAACTATGTTAACAACGATCCTAAGTTGGCTTCTGTTAACATTCCCTCTACGGTTACTTCTCTCGGTGTGAACTTCCTTGGCGGCATCAAGGCCAATGGTGAGACTAAACTGATTTCGCAGGTTGCTGATCCGTCTATTTTTAACGAATCCGCACTTGCAGGTATTTCTGGTGATAACAAACCGACCTTGATCTACCCCGAGGAGTATAAAGATGCCTACGAGGATGAGAATAGCCCTGTTGGTGACCTTATTCCTTCCGATGGTAGTGGCAGTGAATTGAAGTATTCCCTGTCTATCCCTGCAACTGCCTCTGTTTACACTGGAAACACCACTACTCTGGCTGTGACCAGCACAATTCCTACGGGCGCAACTCTTGAGGTTACCAGCAGCAGTAATGGTGCTGCCACTGCCTCGCTGTCTGACGATAACCGTACCATTACTGTAACTGGCGTATCCGATGGTACGGCAACAATCACTGTTGCAATGAAGTTGAATGGTACTACACTGACTTCCAAGAGCTGTACGGTTACTGTGACCACCTATAATCCGCCCTCCGGCGGCGGTGGCGGCTCCAGCGATCCCACCTACTCTATCTCCCTGCCCGGCAAGGTCACCGGCGGTGAGGTTTCTATCCAGAAGCGTTATGCCGAGAAGGGCGAGACGGTCACCATCACCGTCACCCCCGATGACGGCTACGAGCTGGACGAGCTGATTGTCACCGACAGCAAGGGCAACAAGCTGGACCTGACCGACAAGGGCAATGGCAAGTTCACTTTCAAGATGCCCGCTGGTCGTGTAGAAATCGAGGTTTCTTTCCAGGAGATTGTCATTGAGCCTGGCAATCCTTTCGTTGATGTGAGTACCAGCGACTATTACTATGATGCCGTGCTGTGGGCTGTGGAGAACGGTGTGACCAATGGCACCAGCGCCACCACCTTTGGTCCCAATATGGCCGTGTCTCGTGCTCAGATGGTGACCTTCCTGTGGAGAGCCCACGGCTCCCCCAAGGCCACCGGCACCAACCCCTTCACGGATGTGAGCACCAGTGACTACTACTATGATGCGGTTCTGTGGGCTGTGGCCAACGGCGTGACCAACGGCACCAGCGCCACCACCTTCAGCCCGGATACTGCCGTGACCCGTTCTCAGGCTGTCACCTTCCAGTGGCGGGCTGCCGGTTCCCCGGTGGTGTCTGGCAGCAGCTTTGGCGATGTGGCTACCGACGCCTACTATGTCAATGCTGTGACTTGGGCTGTGGCCAACGGTATCACCAACGGTACCGGCGGCAACACCTTCAGCCCCGATGTGGTTGTGTCCCGCGCTCAGGCTGTGACCTTCCTGTATCGTGAGCAGGAGTAAGTAGCAAGAATCAAGCCCATTAAATAGTGGTTGAGTAGTAAAGATTTTATCGAGGGACAGAAATGATATATCTCCCCTTTCGTTCCACTGGCGGCTAAACCGCCACCAAATCGAATAACGCCAACCGCTGAAAAGGCGCAGACAACCAGTTGGTTGTCTGCGCCTCATTTTTTTCTCGACAAGTTATCCGAGCATCCTCCAGAAAATTTTGGAAGATATTGGGATGAAGCGTCGAGTTATGGATGTGATTCTTGCACTGTCCTATCCCGGCCCGGGAAAAGCATTGAAAACTTAGAAAAATTTTTGAATTTTGGCGGAAAAAGATATTCCTGCCGCTCTCCTCCCGATTTTCGTTGACCATCCACGAATCAACGAAAATTAAAGGAGGAGCCAATATGTTTGACCGCAATAGTGACTATGCTCTGAATAAGAAGGACCCAGACGCCATCGTATGCAAAAGCGCCACCGGAATACATATCCGCCTGACCCGTGCCGACTTCTCCAGCGCGGAGGAGTTTGAAAAATGGAAACGGTGGTCCGATGAAAACTACCACGCGATTGAGAAAGCGGATCACCGGCACAGTAACCGGACAATTTCGCTGGAAGGGCTGGCGGAGCTGTCCTTTGCGGTGCTCTCCGCCGAAACGGAGGTCATGGAACAATACGACCAAGAGGAGCGGGCCCGCCTATGCCGCCTGTTGGCCGAGGGCTTGGACGCCTGCCTGACTGCGCCTCAACGCCGCCGTCTTTGGCTCTACTGTGTGGAGGGCCTGACCATAAAGGAAATTGCGGCGCAAGAGAAGGTCAAACACCAGAATATATCCAAGAGAATATTGGCAGCCAAAAAAATTCTAAAAAAATTTTTGGAAAGGTGGGTGCAGAACGGAACCAAAAACGGCGGTAAGTGAAGGACGAGTTTTATTCCTTCGATCTTTCTGACAACTGAATAGGACGAGCCAGTTACTTGCCGTATCTGTTGAGCCAAACGCTGGGTGCGCCGGGATCTTCTGCCGGGAAAGGAGGTGACAGCTCCGGCAGAAAGGAGCGATCCACACCAGCAGCGTAACACGGTTTGGCGAAGCCGCAGGCCATGACACAAATACGGGATCATGCTACTTGCGTCGGCTATGCGTCACAGCGTAGGACGCCCCGCCCACGGGAATGGGGGGAGGTTTATTGCCTATGGAGCGGTTGTCACCCGCCGCTGGCTTGTCTATCCTTACTTGCACCTATCAATGGACACTCCGAATGATATGGCTTTTTGCGTCTCACCGTGAGACGCAAAAGATGGGAGAAGAATATGAAACCTTTGGAGACAAAACAATTTCCGAGTGAAGTAATCACGATTGATGGCTGCACTGTAATTATGCGATATGCAGAAAAGCCTGTCCCCGGTGTGATGGACAAGGTGAAAGACACCCTTGTAAATCAGAACTTTCTTGACAAAAAGTGCTCTATTTCTTGCAAAAATGACTAAAAAATGCTATAATAATAGTGTAAAGTGTACCTTGACAAATAGATAGAGAAATAGAGAAAACAAGGATACATACACTGTTCCCATAGCGAATGAGGTGTATGTTATGGAAAATGTAGTGCGAGTCGATTGCCTTTATCGTGTATCTACGGTAGGACAGGTTGAGAAAAACGACATCCCTATGCAGAGAGAGTTTTGCCGGGCTTTTATTGCAGAACACCCTAATTGGAAACTTGAAAAGGAAGTGTACGAGAAAGGCGTTTCCGGCTTTAAGAAATCTGCAAAAGAAAGAGACGCCATCCAGGAGCTTCAGCGTGACGCGGTAGAGGGAAAGTTTGATATTCTTTTGGTCTATATGTTTGACCGCCTGGGCCGCAAGGATGATGAAACTCCGTTCATTGTTGAGTGGTTTGTGCGAAATGGAATTGAAGTTTGGAGTGCAACAGAGGGACAGCAGCGGTTTGACAATCATGTAGATAAGCTGTTGAACTACATACGCTACTGGCAAGCGTCGGGTGAGAGTATCAAGACTTCTGTACGCACCAAGACCCGGCTGGAGCAGCTTACAGAGAGCGGCTTTTATACAGGCGGCTCTATTGCGTATGGCTATCGCCTGGATAAGCGAGGCCGTACCAATAAGCGGAACAAAGAAGTCTTTGATTTGGCGGTAGACGAAGATGCCGCGAAAATCATTCAACTGATTTTTCACAAGTATGTGAACGAGGGATATGGTGCCCAGCGTCTTTCCCGGTATCTGGAAGAAAAGAAAATCCGCAAGCCTAACGGAAAGAACTTTCCGAATACCTCCATCAACCGTATCATTAAGAACCCTATCTATACGGGAGTAATACGGAATGGGGATGCACAGTCGGCATTTATTCCAGAATTACAGATTATAGACCAGGAGACCTTTGACCGGGCACAGAAAATCATGTCTGACAGAACGACACACCATGCAGAAACCCCATTGAACCTGAAAGGACAATCTCTCCTGGTAGGGAATATTTTTTGCGGCCATTGTAAAAATCGGCTGACTTTAACCACTGGAGGCAGAAACCGGGTGCGAAAGGACGGAAGTATTTACCATGATGTTCGCGCCAGGTATCAGTGTCACTATAATGTCCGTCATCCGGGAGAATGTGATGGACAGTCAGGCTATGGAGTAAAGAAATTGGATGGGATTATAGACCGGATCGTGCGCTATCAGCTTTCTAAAATCAGTGCCGCGTCCGGGAAAGATATTGTTGCGAAACAGAACCGGAAAGCCATCGAATTGGCAAAAGCAAGACACCATCTGGCAACGGTGCAGTTAGCAGAAAAGCAAAGAGAACTGGTTGATTACCAAAACGAAGGAATCAAGGTCATTCGCGGGCAGAGCAAGTTTGATATGGAGTTTCTGAACGAACTTGTCAGCAAGGCGAAGGCCGAGGTAACAGAGCTTGAGGCCGCGGTGGAGGCAGCGAGGGAAGAACTGGACATTCATCTTGCGAACGCTGATATAGAGCGGAAAGAGTATGAGAAGATAAAGACCTGGGCTGACCTCTATGACAACTGTAACTTTGCTGCCAAGAAGATGATTATTTCCCAGTTTATCAAATCTGTTTATGTCTATCGAGATTACACACTGGAGATTGAATTTAATGTCTCCTTTGAGGAGTTCCGCACAATGGCAACAGAGTGCCAGGATCAGGGAACAAGTGAGCAGCCTTTGGTATATATCACGGCATAAAAAAGACAGGCTTGCGCAAACAAGCCTGTCTTTGGTGGACCCAATCGGGATCGAACCGACGACCTTACGGATGCGAACCGTACGCTCTCCCAGCTGAGCTATGGGCCCATATATCTGCCACGGTTGACTGCCAAGTGAGTCACCGGACCAAATATACAGCAATATGAAATTTTTTATCAACAGATGCGAACCGCATAGGGGCCGCGCGAGTTACGGGCCCCTATGTGGGCGCATATAATTATTCCACGCCCGCTCCCAACTGAGCTACAGGCCCAAATAGCAATGCTGGTCTCCCAGCGCGGATTATCATAACACATTTTTTTGAATTTGTGAAGCCCCTTTTTCATTTTTCTGTTGATATTTTTTCTGAAATATAGTAGAATACCATTTGTTCAACAACTCCTCCGCATACAGCTGCGGAACCGGTCTTGCGCAATGGGTACCTGCGAACCATGTCAGGCGGGGAACCGAGCAGCATTAAGCGGGACCATCCATGTGCCGCAAGGACGCCGGTTCCGCAGCTGTATACGGGGGAGTATTTCTATTGTAAGGGAGGGCTGCGGATGTATCAGGCGCTTTACCGCAAGTGGCGTCCCAAAACATTTGCCGACGTGGTCGGTCAGGAGCACATCACCGAGACCTTGCAGCGCCAGGTGGCGGAGGGGCGGCTGTCGCACGCCTATCTTTTCACCGGCACGCGCGGCACAGGCAAGACGACCTGCGCAAAAATACTTGCGCGCGCGGTCAACTGCGAGCATCCGGAAAACGGCAACCCCTGCAACCGCTGCCCGAGCTGCCTTGGCATCGAGAGCGGACGCTTACTCGACGTGGTCGAGCTGGACGCGGCGTCGAACAACGGCGTGGACAGCGTGCGCGCGCTGCGTGACGAGGCCATCTATTTGCCCGCGCAGGTGAAAAAGCGCGTGTATATCGTCGACGAAGTCCACATGCTTTCGACGCCCGCGTTCAACGCGCTGCTCAAAATTTTGGAGGAGCCGCCCGAGCATCTGATGTTCATTCTGGCGACAACAGAGCTGCACAAGGTGCCCGCGACGATTTTGTCGCGCTGCCAGCGCTTTTCGTTCCGCCGCATCCAGCCGAAAGACATTGTAGGCAGGCTCAACTACATCGCGGGGCAGGAGAATATCGACCTGAAGGAGGACGGCGCGGCGCTGCTGGCCCGACTGTCGGACGGCGCGCTGCGAGACGCGCTGAGTCTTCTTGACCAGTGCGCGGCCGCGGGCGGCGCGATTGACGCGAACGCCGTGCTCGACGCGCTGGGTTTGGCCGGAAACGTGCAGACCGCACAGCTCATGTCGCTGATCCTGACGCGCGATGCGCGCGGGGCACTCGAGCTTCTCGGCAAGCTCTACGACGGCGGTAAGGATGTGGGCGCGGTGCTCGGCGAGCTCTCGACCCTCTCGCGCGAGCTGCTCATCAGCGCGACGGCGGGGGAGGGCGGCGAGAGCTTACTCAGCGGCGCTTATGACGCCGCAACGCTCCGAAACCTGCGCGCGCAGGGGACGAGCGCACGCTTCATCCAGCTCTGTACGATCTTGCAGGAGACGGCGGCGCAGCTCCAGTTCAGCGTAAACCGCCGCACGGACGCAGAGCTCTGCATTCTGAAGCTCTGCGACGAAACACTCTCCGGCGACCTGGCGGCGCTCGGCGCGCGCATCGCGCGGCTCGAAGAGCAGATCGCCGCGGGCGTGCAGTTCGCGGCGAAGCATCCCGTGTCTGCACCGGCGAGCGCACCCGCTCCCGTGACGGCGCAAAAGCTCGCTCCCGCACCGCAAAAGGCCGCGGAAGCGCCCACAGAGAGCGCAAAGCCCGCCGAGGAAGCGCCGCTTCCGTGGGACGAACCGCCGCTTCCCGATGACTACGACGCACCGCCGCCCTACGGCGAGCCGGTCGTGCCCGCACCGAAGGCCGTAGCGCCGAAGATAGCAGCAGCACCCGCGCCTGCGAGCGGCGAGAGTGGCGATGATGAGATTTTCTACCAGCTCATGGAGAGCTACAAAAACCGTCTGACGCCCGACAAGCGTGCGTTCATCGGCATGGCGCAGGGCGATGTGAAGGACGACCTTCTCACCGTCTACTGCTCGACCGAGGTGCAGAAGTCCATGCTCGACCAGAAGGTCGTGACAGACGTTTTGAGCGAGGTCACGTCCCGCGCAGTTGGACGGGAGATCCGCGTTCGCTTCCTCGTGGGCGAGCGCCCGGGCGCGAAAAAGCGAGACAAGATGCAGGACCTCCTGCGCATGGGCAGTAAATTCGACAATTTTACAGTAAAATAAAAGGAGACAACAACGATGGCAAAGGGTTACAGCGCACGCCGCGGCTTTTCCAACGGCAGCGGCCAGATGCTCAAGCAGCAGCAGATGCAGCAGCAGATCATGAAGATGCAGGAGGACATGCAGAAGGCGCAGCAGGAGGTCGAGGAGAAGACCTTCTCGGCGAGCGTCGGCGGCGGTGTCGTCAGCGCCGAGGTCAACGGCAAGAAGGAAGTCACGAACATCACCATCAAGCCCGAGGCGGTCGACCCCGAGGATGTGGAGATGCTTCAGGACCTCATCATCTCCGCCGTGAACGAAGCGCTCCGCCAGGCCGAAGAGGCGATGGACGGGAAGATGAACGCGCTGACGAGCGGACTCGGACTCAGCGGGTTTGGGTTCTGATTTTTCCTTTTCAAGCAAAAACAAAGCCCGCGTCGCGGGCGGGAGTTTTCCGCACTGTGCGGAAACGGGCAATAAAGGGGGTATTCTCTTTCCGAAGAGAATACCCCCTTTAAATCCCCCAGAGAAAG
>OBAM01000566.1_pt1 | contig 30970 bp, 26 predicted proteins | sample 1517751 | NCBI WGS metagenome assembly OBAM01 (sample SAMN04571703, study PRJEB22368) | human gut metagenome | biome: human gut; material: stool | host: Homo sapiens | place: Luxembourg | collected 2012-10-18
TCTCTGTGCTATAGACTTCCACTGTTCTTTACTCCTTACGCCAACATTGATGCCAGGATCGCAGCAACGTCGTCCTGTGCAATAGTTTGCTGATCGCCGCTTTGCAGATTTTTAACATTAATCTGACCCGCGTTCATCTCATTTTCGCCTAATACCAGAGCGATGCGAGCGCCCCACTTATCAGCACGTGCAAACTGCTTCTTAAAATTGCCACCGCCATAGTTCGTCATCAGTTTGACCTGCGGATAAGCATCACGAATTTTTTCAGCCAAACGCATCGCCGCACTCTGAGTGCCTTCACCAGAAGAAATCAGATAAACGTCAACCGCGCGCTGTGGCTGGAAGTCAGGGTTAACGGCTTGAACCAGAAGAACCAAACGTTCCAAGCCCATAGCAAACCCAACGGCTGGCGTGGCGTGCCCACCGAGTTGAGCAACCAAACCATCATAACGCCCACCGGCACAAACGGTGCCCTGAGCGCCTAAGCTATTCGTCACCCACTCAAATACCGTGCGGTTGTAATAATCCAGTCCGCGCACCAGACGCTCATTTACGGTATACGCAATACCCGCATCGTCGAGTAACTTACACAGGCCAGCAAAGTGCTCACGAGACTCTTCGTCGAGATATTCAGACAGGCGCGGCGCGTCATTCAGCAAGGCTTGTACTTCTGGATTCTTCGAATCTAGAACGCGCAGCGGGTTGCTGTACATACGACGCTTGCAATCTTCGTCCAGTTTATCTTTAAACTGTTCCAGATAAGCGACCAGCGCGTCACGGTAGTTCGCGCGAGCTTCCAGAGAACCGATTGAATTCAGTTCCAGAGAGACATGCTCAGAGATGCCTAGCGCACGCCACCAACGGGCAGTCAGCAGGATAAGCTCGGCGTCTACGTCAGGACCGTTTAGCCCAAAGACTTCGGCTCCTAACTGATGAAACTGACGATAACGGCCTTTTTGCGGACGCTCATGACGGAACATCGGACCGATGTACCATAAGCGTTGTTCTTGATTGTACAGCAGACCATGCTCGATACCGGCACGCACACAGCCCGCAGTCCCTTCAGGACGCAAAGTCAGGCTGTCACCATTACGGTCATCGAAGGTGTACATCTCTTTTTCAACGACGTCGGTCACTTCACCAATCGCACGTTTGAATAACGGGGTCTGCTCTACAATCGGCAAACGGATTTCGCTGTAACCGTAGCTGGTCAGGACTTGTTTGAGCGCAGCTTCAATCGGCTGCCAAAGCGCCGTGTCTTCCGGCAGGTAGTCGTTCATGCCACGAATAGCTTGGATATTCTTCGCCACGTCAATTCTCTATACTATTTAATTCAAAAAAATGAACCCGATTATGGAGGATTAGGGCAATCTCATCAATCGGGACATTGTTTAATCAAAGTAAACGACCATGCAGACCACGGTCGATTACTTCTCGTCAATCTGGCTGACTTCAATGCGTTTATTCACATCCAACATTGAAGCTTTAGCACGGATCTTGGCTTCTAACTGATCGATCATCTTCTCGTTATCGAAGCGATCTTTCTGACGTACGCCGTCTTCATAGAAGCCGCTCTTATTGTGTCCGCCTGTCACGCCAATCGTTGAAACCAAAGCCTCGCCCGGACCGTTCACCACGCAACCGATGATAGATACATCCATTGGCGTAATAATGTCTTCCAGACGCTGTTCGAGCGCGTTAACGGTACCAATAACGTCAAACTCCTGTCGTGAACAGGTTGGACAAGCGATAAAGTTAATCCCACGCGAACGAATGCGAAGAGACTTAAGGATATCGAAACCAACTTTCACTTCTTCGACAGGATCTGCGGCCAACGAAATACGTAACGTGTCACCAATTCCTTCAGCCAGCAGCATGCCTAAACCCACCGCAGATTTAACCGATCCGCTACGCGCCCCGCCCGCTTCGGTGATCCCGAGGTGCAGCGGTTGATCGATACGGGAAGCCAATAAGCGATATGACTGTACGGCAAGGAAAACATCCGATGCTTTAACGCTGACTTTAAACTGATCGAAGTTAAGACGATCCAGAATGTCAACGTGGCGCATGGCTGATTCCAGCAAGGCTTCCGGCGTTGGCTCGCCGAATTTTTCCTGAATATCTTTTTCTAACGATCCACCGTTGATCCCGATACGAATCGGAATATTTTTATCACGAGCACAATCAACGACCGAACGAATACGGGACTCATTACCGATGTTGCCAGGGTTAATACGCAGGCAATCAACGCCATACTCAGCAACTTTTAGCGCAATGCGATAGTCGAAATGAATATCAGCGACCAGCGGCACAGAAACCTGCTGCTTAATAAGCTTGAATGCTTCAGCGGCATCCATGGTTGGAACTGATACACGTACAATATCAACGCCGACACGTTCGAGGGCGCGAATTTGTTTTACCGTTGCATCAACGTCCGTTGTTTTGGTATTTGTCATCGACTGCACGGCAATCGGTGCACCATCACCAATAGGCACATTGCCAACATAAATGCGGGTCGATTTTCTCCGCTTAATGGGCGACTCATTATGCATATTAACTCTCCATAAGTGCCGTACTATCAATGGGATAATGATTCTTCATAATCCAATATTTAACCAGCACTCAGGTAAACAAGATACTTATACTGCCAACGCTGCCAAAAATGAATCACCGAGACTAACCGTTGTTTGCAACGCCAGTTTTGGTGATCTCATCTATGCTCGCAGCGTACTGCGCTCACTATGAGTGATTGACTGGATCACTCAGCGTTCAGTGTCAAACGTGCGACCTGACTTGATTTAACAAAGCGACTCAGATCAACAGGTTTGCCTTGATACGTAATTTGCACGGCTGCTGGAGCACCGATTTTCAGCTTATATGGCGCTGTTCCTGCAAGATCCAAAGATGCACCGGATTTTTGCATACCGCTGAAAAGCGTCTTACCCGTTGAGTCTTTTACTTCTAACCAGCAATCCGCATTAAACTTCATTACCAGATTATTGGACACGACTGCAGCAGCATCCACTGTTGCACTCGCAGTAGGTAACGTTGCCGCGTTCGCATTGGTTGTCGTATCAATCGGAGCCTGACTTGGCGATACAACTGCGTTGTTCTGGCTCTGCTGAGTTTCTGCATTGGCCACAGGTGCCGTTGCCGTCGAACTCGCAGGAACGTTTGCCGTTTGACCGTCAGCTGCCGAGGAATCTGGCGGGGTACCGGCAGACTCCTGAGTATCCGTTGCAGCCGCAACATCATCAGACCCATTAGAGGGATCTGATGATTGTAATTGGCCATTTTTCGCCAACTGAGCAGAGGATTCATTCGCCATTGTCGCAATATCTTCTTGCTGGGCTTTATGATTTTGCCACCACCACGAACCGGTGAGACCAATAACCACAAATACCACAAGCCAGGTAAACATCATCAGCCAACCATCGCGCTTTTTACGTTTTTTACCCAGTGAGAAGCTTTGCATTGGCGCAACTTTTGCCGCCTTCAACGGTGCTTGCTTTTCTAACAGCGGCGTTAATTCGTCTTCCGGGATATGAACCAATTTTGCATAGGAACGTATGTACCCACGCAAAAATGTTGAGGCCAAATCAACCGGAGCCTTATCTTCTTCAATATCACGAACAGTTGAAACTTTCAGACACAGACGTTCTGCAACAGCCTGTTGTGACAGTTCTAACTTTTCGCGGCCTTGGCGCAGGCGTTCGCCTGTAGTCAATGGAGCTGTTTGATCTTGGGGGGCTTCAGTATTCATTCGCTAGGAACTGCTGGTACTGTTGAGATTGTGGAAAATTTCGCGCCAGTTGTTTGCCATAACGCTCTAAGTTCGTTTGGCGCCCATCTAACGCAGCGAAGCGGATTTGTAACCATAGACTATTAGCGCTAGCCGGTAGAATATGATTGTAAACATCCAACATTATTCGCGCATCTCCGCGCTTCCCTTGGTCAAATTCCCGGATAGCTTCCGCAATTAACGAAACTCCCTTATCCGGATCGCTCTTCAAAGCGCGGCTAAATAGCTTACGCGCTTCCTCAGTCTGTCCTGCTTTTAGAAAACAATAACCTGCATTTTCGAAGCTATCTGCAACCTGACCGTAATCAGGAAGATTTGCAGCTGAACTAAACTGTTGTTGTGCTGGTACATACTGCCCTAAACTACACAGAAACGCACCGTAATTATTCATCACGGTGCCATTCTGTGGCGCTAAATTCATCGCTTTCTGATAACTTTCCTGTGCGGCCTGATTATCTCCCACACGCTGCTGATAAAGCGCCATGCCAAGCTGAGTACGGTAATCATCCGGCGCAGCATCCCGTGCCTTTTCCAGATTTTGCTGAGCGGCTTTCAAGTCGCCCTGATTCAAGTATTCCAACCCGAGTTGCAACCGGCTCTGTGATACCGTCGCGGTCTGCTGGCTCTCAGGTTTAGAACTTGAGCAGCCTGCCAACAAACTGACCGTCAGCAGTCCTACTACCCATCTCATTTTTAGCTTCATTGCTTTACCCTATTATCCTTTTCCTTTGAATCTCAAAGGGTTTGACCAACAACGTTAGGGAAGTCACTAATATGAACGCACTCTGCGTCAGACCTCTCGAACCGTAATAGGTTCACCCGCCATTTTTTTCTTCATGGTCCGTTTTGTTCGGTCAATAACATCACCGGCCAGCTGTCCACACGCCGCATCAATGTCATCGCCGCGTGTCTTACGTACGATCACAGTAAAGCCATACTCCATCAAAACTTTAGAGAAGCGGTCTACTCGACTATTCGAGCTACGGCCATACGGCGCTCCCGGGAACGGGTTCCATGGGATTAGGTTGATTTTGCATGGCGTATCTTTTAAACATTCAGCTAACTGATGCGCGTGCTCCATCCCATCGTTGATATGATCCAGCATGACGTACTCAACCGTCACTCGCCCCTGATTTGCATTAGATTTCTCTAAATAGCGACGTACCGCACCGAGGAAAGTTTCGATGTTGTATTTACGGTTGATAGGTACGATTTCGTCTCGGATCTCATCTGTCGGCGCATGAAGAGAGATGGCCAACGCGACGTCAATCATATCGCCCAGTTTCTCTAAAGCAGGAACAACGCCTGAGGTCGATAAGGTAACGCGACGTTTGGAGAGACCAAATCCGAAATCATCAAGCATGATGTTCATTGCTGGCACGACGTTGTTCAAATTCAGCAACGGCTCACCCATGCCCATCATGACAACGTTAGTGATGGGGCGCTGTCCCGTGACTTTATGCGCACCGATAATCTTAGCAGCGCGCCATACCTGACCAATAATTTCTGATACTCGCAGGTTACGGTTAAACCCTTGCTGTGCGGTCGAGCAGAATTTACATTCCAGCGCACAACCGACCTGCGAAGATACGCATAAGGTTGCGCGATCGTCTTCCGGAATATAAACCGTTTCAACCCGCTGGTCGCCCACCTGAATTGCCCACTTAATGGTGCCATCAGTTGAGCGCTGCTCTTCGGCAACTTCTGGAGCACGAATTTCAGCAATTTCTTTGAGCTTATTACGCAACACCTTATTGATGTCGGTCATCTCATCAAAATTATCGCAACAGTAGTGATACATCCATTTCATCACCTGATCGGCGCGGAAAGGTTTCTCACCCAACTTAGCGAAGAATTCGCGCATTTGTTGGCGATCGAGATCGAGAAGGTTAATTTTTTCCGACGTATTGGCCGGGGCAGACTGCATAGCATCAGCCTGCGCAGCATTTATAGGTGCGCTAATTTCAGACAAGTTTGACTCGACGACAATAGATTCAGACGTAATATCTGAATGAGATGAATGGGCTTTGATCACTGGATCTTTTGACATACTAAACTCTGGCCTCGTTGTTACACTTTGCGGCGCGATAATTAAGGTGACTGACTAGACAAGCGTAACGCCTGTTGCGGGTAGATACAAACTCGGTTCGCATCGTATTCAGTCTTGTTAGGTACAACACATTAAAAACATTGTATTAATAATTACGCTGATAATGTGTTTAAAAAAACGGCCCTGAGGAATAACCACTCAGGGCGCGATATTGTACTCGGTCTATCGGCGGGATGCTATGCCGTTAAGCTTCACGAACAGAATCTCTTACCGATTTGCGCAGTCGATTAACGAGTGCGTGGGCAAACTTCATTGCTTGCAAAGAAATAGGCAATTTCACGCTCGGCTGATTCTAAAGAGTCAGAACCGTGTGCCGCATTTTCGGTCAGGCTATCTGCATAATCAGCGCGCAACGTACCTGCTAATGCATTTTCAGGGTTTGTTGCCCCCATGATTTCACGATTACGGCGAACGGCATCTTTACCTTCCAGCACCTGAACCATAATCGGGCCAGAAGTCATGAAATCAACCAGACCATCGAAGAATGGGCGGCCTTTGTGTTCCGCATAGAAACCTTCAGCCTGTTCACGGGTGAGATGAACCATTTTTGCTGCAACGATTTTCAGCCCTGCTGCTTCAAAACGAGAATAAATAGCGCCAATAACATTTTTAGCCACCGCATTGGGTTTTACGATGGAGAAGGTACGTTCTACTGTCATTTAAACCTCTGTCTAACTTCCAATGAAAGCCGTTAACTCCTTCGCGATTAGCGCGTTAACGCTAAGTACTACGGAGAGACTTATTTTGTGAGTTTACGACCACATCAAGGCAGATGGAATATTTTTAGAGTTCTAACCATTTGAATGAAAGGATTATTCTCTTATTTTCATACCTCGATAGCCAAACTCCGGCTATGAATCGCCGCCGATTATAGATGGGCGACTAATATTTGCCTATTGAAATGAGATGAAAATGTTAAGGAAATATTACTTTTTTGATTTAAAGCACAAAGCGGTATCATTCCACCTGAAAATCTACGCTGGCAATTTGTCCACCGCCATCCATTACTGTGAGCTGATAACGGCCAATTTTAGTGAATCGATAAAATAACGATGCCTCCTGCGAAACTAGTTCTCCGTTCAAAAACCACCAACGTTGTCCCTCTCCGCCCTGCGTAGTCAACCGCAAATCAATGTCCGTTTTTCCTGGTGGACGTCGCAGAATTGAGCCATCACTTAATCCAATCAAGACGAGAGGAGCTGATAAGGTTTCTACCGGAGGAGGGCAAACCTTACTCGCTGCCGGAATACGGTTAGCTCGCTTTTCTGCCTCAGGTAACCAAGGCTCAAGCGGCAAGGGCCAGAGTGCTAGCAACTTTTCAACCGCACCATGACATTCTGGAGCAACTCGCTTACCCTCATCATCTAGCCATTCATGCCGCCAAATCCCCTGACTGCTCTCCTGTTCTGGAGCAACTAACGTAGGTGGAGTGGTGCCATCCAGTACCCATGTCGAGCGCCTTTGACGACAATTTCCGTCTTGTTCATTTGATGGTTGTCCACTCGGCCAACAGATCATTGCTCGTGTAACCGTCGATGGGCGCGGATCTGTGGGCCAGCCATTACCCCGTAATGTCGGGTTATTCAGCAATAAATTATTCAGTTGGAATAGCAATGGCACCGCGGTGGCATAACCAAACTGGCCTGCTACTGGCGTACCATCAGGCCGTCCAACCCATACACCAATGGTATAACGCGCATTGACACCTATCGCCCACGCATCTCGATAGCCGAAGCTGGTGCCCGTTTTCCATGCAAGAGGCACTACTGCGCTAAGTGAATCATCGGGCTCTGGCCTGGCTTGTCCTGCTAACGTACGCCGAATAATCCATGCCGCTCCCGGCGACATTAATGGACGGTTATATATTTTCTGCCCAACGACATAGCGCAAGTCAGCACTTTCCCCCTGACGAGCCAAAGCACTGTAGGTGGAAACCAGCTGTTCTAAGCGCGCCCCCGCCCCACCTAAAATTAACGCAAGATTCGGTTCGGCGTGATCGGGAAAACTCAGTTCTAACCCTGCGTTGCGTAATTGAGCAGCAAAGCGTTTAGGGCCATAGGCCTCCAACAACTGTACGGCTGGCAAATTTAACGATCGAGTTAATGCTTCACTGGCACTTACCGCGCCGTGGAAACCCGTGTCAAAATTACCGGGTCGATAATCGCCAAATCGCCGCGGAACATCTTGTAATAGCGACTCGTTGTGGATCAATCCATCATCCAAGGCCAGTCCATATAAGAATGGCTTTAAGGTTGAGCCAGGAGAACGCCAAGCTCTCACCATATCCACATGTCCAAAGCGGCTATTGTCAGCAAAATCTAGCGATCCCAGATATGCCTTTACCTGCATATCAGTATGATCAACGATCAAAACGCCAACGGAAGTCTTAGCGGGAAGACGAGAGCCCCAACCTTTAGCCAACGTTTCTAATTGTCGCTGTAGCGAGGCATCTATCGTCGTATTGATGACCCCCTGCAGAGGATAGGTTTGAATCATCCGTCGAGCTAACAGCGGTGCACTCTGTGGCATCTGACGCGGCGCTAACCAAACAGGTTCCTGTTTAATATCATCAACTTGCTGCTGCGTCCATACTTGGTACTGAGCCAAACGATCGAGCACTTTATTCCGCGCAGCCTGTGCGCGAATAGGGTAACGATCGGGACGCAAACGGCTAGGAGCCTGAGGTAATACCGCAAGTAGTGCCGCCTCAGAGCGAGTGAGTTCATCAGGTGGTTTGCCCAAATAGGCCCAACTAGCAGCGCCAATTCCCTGCAGCGTGCCACCAAAAGGAGCGCGGTTTAAATAAAGCTCAAGGATTTGAGTTTTAGACAGGTGCCATTCAAGCTGAACCGTCCGCCAAACTTGGCGAACTTTGCCGCCAAACGTTCGGGAATGAGGATCGAGCAAACGCGCGACCTGCATGGATAACGTGCTGCCACCAGAAATAATCCTGCCATGACTAACGTCTTGCCATGCGGCACGGGCTAAAGCAAAAGGATTGATGCCGGGATGTTGGTAAAACCAGCGATCTTCATAAGTTAACAATGCTTGGAGATAATAAGGCGAAACCTGTTCAACATTCACAGGGTATCGCCAAACGCCTTGCCCATCAGCAAATCTCCATAGCGGAGATCCATCAGCTGCAACCACGATGCGAGCAACTTGTACATCTTTGATAGGTAGCGGCCACACTTTATCCGCTACCCAGAGTCCAGCAACAACCAACAGCGCAAGCAGTGCGATTATCCCGCACCACTTGCATAACCGTTTTAGTAATATCATCAACCGATTATCACTGCCCAATGGTGACTGATTCTGGTGTGCTTCCTACCGCGCGCCATTGTGGAATATACATAGACTCTACCTGAGGCGCGGGGAGTAAGTATTTCCCTGGAGTTACGGCTCTTGCAAGATACAGCAGCGTTGTATGCTGTTCTGGCTGAACGTCTATCGCGGCAATATAGCGATCGTCTCTAAACTCTTGGTGTTTAACCGCTGACTGGCGAGAGGCATCTAACAGGGAAACCACTTCGGCGGCAGCTTCATTCATGCTGGCGCTGGAATCATTAAGATTTTGGTTTTCCAGTTCCACCCCCGCCGGTAGCAAATCAACCACCAGCGCGTCTGGTACATGCTCAGATGACCAGATATCCAAGTGGACTAAGAACAATTGTCCACTTTTCAGTTGGTTTAAATCTACAGGTTTGCCGTCCAAGCCAATGAAGTCACGTTTGATATCCAAATTGTTACTCATCGGCTGCGGCGCTGACGATGGATACCCCACTACGTCAAAACGAGGATAAAGTGCTGACTCGCCTTGGTTATCTATCACTAACCCATTAGCTAGCCAAGACTCATCATAATCTTTCACCTGCATGCTTTCACCGCTGGCTAAATCCATCCCTTTGGCAGATGAAATAACCGTTTTCCATGGCCCCTCAGGTTGACCAATAGCATCTTTGCTTGCCATAAACACAGAATTCAGTTCCTGCGTAGACAAATATTTGATGGTTGTCAGCCGATCGGACAGTGAAAGTAAGCGCTGTTCCTGTGCTTTTGGCTCCACGTTAAACTCTTCCATCAGCGCGATAATCATCGCTTCATCGCGCACTGGGCTACCATAATCGTCTAACCAGTAATTGTTAGACTGACGCGACATTGCCAAGCCTTGTTTCAAAGCCTCTTCACTGCGCGGCACATCCCCCATGACCTTCAGAGCAATGCCTAATTGAACCAGCGGTAAACCCGATTCAGCCTGAGCTCGGCGCTCATACAACTCACGCAAGGCGCCTAACGGAGCCTGTTTTTGCTTGGCTAATACAAATCCCGCATAGGCTTGTACGGCAAAGCGAGTCGCGTCTGGACGAGCACTGGAACTCACATCAATTCGGTTACGATCCTGCAGGTAACGCAGTAATACGGCATCTGCCTGCTTTAATCCGTCGTCAGACACCGCAAATCCACGTTCACGCGCGCGATGCAAGAAGTCGGTTACATAAGCGGTCAGCCAATATTCCTCTGGGCCATCGCTACTCCATAACGCAAAGCTGCCGTTGTAGCGCTGCATTCCCAGTAATCGATTAATACCCGTTTCAATTTTTTGGCGGCGAACCTCATCGCTTGAAGTTTTAATGCCTAACTGCGCCAACTGCTGCTGGTTGGTATATAACGATGGATAGAGCCCACTGGTTGTTTGCTCCGCACAACCATACGGATAGGCGTACAGCTCACGAATATAGCGGGCTATATTCAGTGGTGGACGGCTTGTCAGTAATAACTTCGCTTCAGGAGCATCTAACCCAGAAAGCTGTGCTGCATCCACACTCCAGCTTTCTCCCGGCTGAATCACGCTCGCCAAATGGCGTGTTTCAGCGGGATACGCTGGGCGGACACCTATTTTCCAGCTGTGCTGATAGTCACTGATTTGTTCGCCAGGCAGTTGCATCCCAACAATTCGCACCGCAACGCTACCTGCACCAAAACCATTTTGCGCAGTCACTGGGATGGTTAGAGTTTTGCGTTCGCCATTTTCCAAAACGAGCGGCTGACTATTTTCACCGCTGAGGCTAATTAGGCCACTGGTGGTCAACGCAACCCCTAAGGTCTGCGGATGTCCTGATAAATTCGTCACATCAAGCGCGAGTTGGCTGCTATCACCGCCCGCTAAGAAACGTGGGGTTTGCAACTCCGCGATCACCGGCGCGGCTACCGTCATCTTGCGTTCTGCACTACCAAAATTCTGGCCATTCCACGCCTGCGCCATCAAGCGCAATTCACCGTTAAAATCAGGCACCGGCAGTTGAATGACGCCGTTGCCATTTTCATCTAAGGCCACTCTTTGCATCTGCTGAGCAACAATATTGACATCCGTTGGCGGTTTTTTACCACCGCGGGACATATCGCCATCACCACCAAAACGCAGCGTACCTAAACGACCCGATCCTTCAATCAACTGACCATAAATATCATATTGATCTGCACCATAGCGTTTACGGCCTAAGAAGGCGTCATAAGGGTCAGGCGTTTGAAAATCCGTGACATTAAGAATCCCAACGTCTACCGCAGAGAGCAACACCATGACGTCTTTCTGTTTCTCTCCTTTGACGCTGGCGACGTTTACCTGAACGGGTACGGTTTGATTAGGCCGAATTTTATCTTGAGCGGTCAACGTCACATCTAATCTACGCGCCTCTTCATTCAGCGGTACATGCAATAAGCCTACTGCGCGCTTCGGCGTCACTTGTCGATCTTTCTCTCCAGGGCGAACCACCAGCGCACTAAGATATAAATCGTGACGGCGCCAAGCCTGATTTAAGGGGACGTCGACCGTGATGCCTTTTTCCGGCACGTCAATTTCCTGCCACCACAGAGGCCCTTCACTGGACTCCACCATCAGATAGCCTTTACCTGCGGTTGGCGCAGTAATCGTGACCTTAGCTTTTTCACCCGGTTGGTAGTTTGGTTTATCCAGTTTGAGCTTAACCTGATCGGGACGCACTGCTCCCGTACCATCGGTATTATCTTGCCAACGGTATCCAGCCCAGAAACGCACGCTGTTTATTAAACCATTATCGGGATCTTTGACCTCAATACGATAAGAGCCCCACTCTACGGGGAAGCTCACTTTTGCACTGCCTTCAGCAGCGATATTCAGCGTTTGCTCTCCCACTGCGAGATCTTTTTGATCGTACTGCGACTGCCAGCCAGATGACTCCGACCACTGCCAGTAGTAATCCCTACGTTCCTGAATGAGCGTGGCTTTTAATCCCTGCTTCGCCAAGCGCTTCCCTTGAGGATCGGTATAGATAACATCAAACGAGGCTTCGCTATTTTCATCTACCATTGGCTGGCTGCGATAGCTATTGGTTTGATAATCGTAGATTTCTTGCTTACCAAACAAAGGACGAATTGCTGACAACGTTTTAGCCGGCCACACATTCTGTTCACTGCGACGAGTGACAGGACGTCCACCTGACTCTAATAAACTTGCTTGAAAAATAAGACGCACCGGCGATTTAACATCACCCCACTGGCTTTCTGTTTTGATACTCGCTTTACCTTGTGCATCCAGCGTGGTATCGACTTCATCCAAAGTGCGTCTGAGGCTTTCCTCTGGCTCTAAACCAAAACGATAGCCCGGTAAATCAGCAACGGCTTCAGTGAGTGGACGCAAATAAAGCTGGCCTTGTAAGCGATTGGAGTCCGCCGGAGCACCATATAAATAGCGACCAGAGACATCAAACGTTACGCTCTGGTTCATCTCAAGCGGAGCCACACTTTGCGGTTTGACGTCTAATGCCATACGCTCTGGCATGAAGTCTTCAACATTGATGGCGTAATAACGCGGTTGGTTATCACCAAGGTTAAAGCGCAGCGACCATTTGCCGGTTGCCGCACCCTCCGGCAAGGCATAACGATACTGATACAGCCCATTTTCTGGCTTCCAGACAAAGCTGGATGCCACGCTGTCATCTGGACGTAAAACATCCACTTTAATCGGCTGTTCCGGCAGTGGCTGTCCATCAGCATCGCGCAGCAACGCGTTAACGATGACCGTTTCGCCTGGGCGATAGAGATCGCGGGGACCAAAGGCAAATATCTGCTTGGTGAACCCCTTTGGACCGTCAATATCAAACTCGCTGAGATCTAACGCGGGTTGTGTTAAATCGATAATGCTGGTCTGCCCGTTTTGGGTCGCCAACAGTAATTTGGCTTTCGGTGATTTACCCAGTTGTGCATGACCCTGCGCATCCGTTTTACCTTCAGCCAGCACGCGCCCTTTCTCATCTAGCACCTGCAAAGCGACGTCTTTCATCGCTCCACCACCGGCGAGTGCTTGAGTAAATACATCCATGCGTTCATGGTAGCTATGTAACGAAACACCAATATCGCTCAGCGTGAGTAACGTGGCTGGATTGCTATAGGTGTAGCGACCTGCCTGCTGCATAACCGCAAGGTAAACACCGCTGTCTTGTAATGGCTTAATATCTGCGAGTGGCAGTTGAAGTTTTTCTCGCGTGTTACGCTGAGGGTTAAGATCAAAACGTCCGGTATAAACAAGATCGGCCATTTTTAGCAATTCGTCGGCACGCCAAGATTCAACAGACTGACCATAGCCCCACTCAGATAGAAACGCGGGTAGCGACGTCGATTTGATGCGATAGAAATTCACATCAACACTGTTCACGTTAAGCGCCATGACCGGTAAACCCGCTGCGACTTTACCTGGCAATAGCGAACCGCGGCTAGCAAACCCAACGCTTGGTTGAATATCCTTGGTGGCTATTTTCTGTTGGGCTTCTTTACCCAAAGTCGCGCCATTGAGAGCGGTCAATTCAGGATCAACTGTTAATAATAATTTGCGCTTTGGCTCTAAATGACGCAAACGCAGTTCACGTAAATTATCTGCCAGCTCCCACGCACCATCAATTTTGCCATTCTCTGTGTCGACCAAATGAACACGATCGGCAAATTTTTGTTTGGGATCTAGGGGAACGGAAAATGTCAGAACCAGCGCCGCAGCGCCATCCAATTGAAGTTCAGAGGCATCAAGTAAAGCGAGAGCCTTGCCCTTTGACTGTTTTGCCAGCTGCGCTAAATCGGCATCGCTTAATACTTTCTTTTGCGTAGTCGTCGCTGTTGCCGAATCCGATGGTACCGTGGTTTTCACATCGCTGTTGTCACATGCAGAAAGCACGGTGATAAGTGCGGCCACGAGTGCACTACGACGCAAAATACGTGCGGTACAGTGTTTATCTGGCAGGGATGATCCTTCGCGCATGACATTTTCCATTATTAGTCCGAATGACTCTATTATCTGCGACAAATAATGAAAGTGAAATGCCGAAAATTTAATTCAGAATATACTAGGCCTAAAATGAAAATAGAGAGCCTTGCGGCTCTCTCTCGAATTGTATTATTACGCAGTTCCACTGGCTGGAATGCTATTTCTAAGCCAACTGCCCCAGCGGCGCTGATAAAACGGCTGAGTATGCGTTTTGAGATAGTGACTTACCGCATCGCCTTTCTCATCCGTCACCAGGCAGAGATCAACGGGCTCCTCTTCTGGTGCCGTTTCGCTCGCTAAGCTTCCCGTTTCCTGAATTAAAAGTTCGATTTCAGCATCGGAGCCGTCAATTTCTAATCCAATCAAAAGATTTGGCTTTTCATCCGCGGTTTGATCCTGAAATAGAGCCAAATAAGCATTACGTACAATTTTACGCTGGGTAAATAACGTCGTTAGCGCATCAACCATTGCAGACGGGTACTCTTCCGGCTGACCAAGTAAGATTTTGCTTCCACCGTCAATCACCTGCTCCATCGGCTGCGCCATGCCCCCTGTCTGAAGGAGCATTCCCACTTCCTGCGGATAAAAGGCTTTGCCATATTCACATTTTGGATTCAGAAACAGCTGCGCGCCTTTTGTCATCGCAAATAAATCGCGCACCGGCAGTGCCATAAACGGCTGTTCTTCATCCTCAACCGCCTGCTGTAGCATTTTCAGCGAGGAGAAAAAGGGAATTGTTGATAGACCATCCTGCATCTCCCAATGCTGAATATTCAGCTCAGCATTAGGCGCTATGATTAACTCACCTTTATCCTGTACACCGCTTTCAGCCAGAATATAAACCGTAGAATCTAGCAACGTGCGATAAAACAACGTGCGATAAGCTGGATCTTTCACCGCCTTTTCAAGGCTTTTTTCTAGCTGTTCTTCTGGCGTGTCATGGTGATGATCGTGATGATGAGAACTCATCGGGTACTCCAAAAATGATCGGTATATCAGCCACCTTCCAGCCTCCTCTTTTTCGGAGGAGGCGTAGAATGAGGTCTAAAGCTCGTCATTAAGCCTTTGCTTTTTCCAACAACAGATTCGCCAGCGCTCGTACGCCTAGACCCGTTGCACCCGCCGCCCACTGATCGACCGCGCTCTTGCGATAGGTAGCGGAACAGTCAATATGTAACCACCCTTGGCGATACTCTTTAACGAAATAAGACAAGAAGGCCGCTGCGGTACTTGCTCCAGCGCCATATGCAGCACCAGCAACGTTATTCAGCTCTGCGAAATTAGAGGGTAGTTGGCTACGGTGGAACTCAGCCAGCGGCAAACGCCAGAAGGCTTCGTTTTCCTGCTCTGCGCTTTGCAGTAAATCAGCAGCCAGTGCGTCATCAAAGCTGAACAATGCATGGTAGTCATTACCCAAGGCGGTTTTAGCCGCGCCGGTCAGCGTGGCACAATCGATGATCATCTCAGCATTCTGTTCTGATGCATCAATTAAACCGTCGGCCAAGACCAAGCGTCCTTCCGCATCGGTATTCATAATTTCAACGGTTTTACCGTTACGGTAAGTGATAATATCGCCCAGTTTAAAGGCGTTGCCGCTGACCAAGTTATCGGCACAGCAAAGGAACAGTTTTACACGCTGGTTTAAACCGCGCGAAACCGCCAACGCCAGTGCGCCGGTAACCGTAGCCGCGCCGCCCATATCCGACTTCATAGAGTCCATGAATGCACTTTGCTTCATGCTGTAGCCACCTGAGTCAAAGGTAATCCCTTTGCCTACCAAGCAAGCCAGAACCGGTGCATCAGGATTGCCGGTTGGGTTGTAGTCCAATGCAAGCAACACTGGTGAACGTTCAGAGCCGCGACCGACGGTATGCAGCCCCATGTAACCCTGTTCACGTAGATCTTCACCTTTGGTAATGCGATAGCTCACGTTATCGCACGCTACGCTGCACATTAGATCGACTGCGCGCTGTGCCAGTTGCGAAGGGCCAACGTCTTCCGCTGGCGCATTGATCGTGTCTCGTACCCAGTCAACGATCTTCAGGCGGCGATCCAATTCCGCACGATCGGATTCGCTCAGTTCTGGCCACTGCACCTGACGCGATCCTTTTGGACCACGGTAGCCTTGCCAGAATGCCCAGCATTTTTCCAGATCCCAGCCTTCACCGCTCAGATGTACCTGTTTGATCCCTTGGCCATCCAGCTTACGTGCCGCACGCTGGACGGCGATAAGTTCGCCGCTACCGTTCAGATGGATCACCATACCTTCGGCATTAGAGCTCAACAGTGCTTTTTCCCCCCAGCGTGCATCCGCTGGCTGATGGGACAAACTAATCGGCATAAATTCGTTCGACATAAGTCTTCTCCTGATATCCCCGTCTTACGTCAAATACAGATGCGTTGACCGTAACTTGTATGATGCGGGGTATAGTTATTAATCGTTCGTTTTTCAGTGAAATTGTTCAGCGATTATTATTGCTCAGTACTTATACCAAAAATAATTCGAGTTGCATTGAGGCAGCCAGCGAGCGCATTCCAATGATGCGTACTCAACGAACATCACTCCCCCTCCTGATGCGGCTTGAATTATGACGGGTACATTTACTACGGGTACATTTAGTAAGGCCACCTTCTCAGGTAGCCCTATGCTGTTTACTCTGCTTCATCTAACCAGACTAGCAAGATCGCTTCCAGAATTTTTTCGTTCGATTTTGTAGGATCATCATCGAAATCTTCTAGATCGCAAATCCACTGGTGCATATCGGTGAAACGAACCGTTTTAGGATCAACATCTGGAAACGCGTCATACAGCGCTTCGCCAATCTCACGGCTGTCTTGCCACTTAATTCCCATATCTTCTCCCTAATAAGCGTTATGAGTACTGCCCTGCCCACGTTAAAAGTGGCAAACACAATCGCTTATTTTAATGCTCACGCGCGTGGTTAACGGTGTAACGAGGGATCTCGACAACCAAATCCTGATCCGCTACTTTTGCCTGACAGCTCAGGCGACTTTCCGGTTCTAGACCCCATGCTTTATCTAGCATGTCATCTTCCAGCTCGCTGCTTTCTTCCAGCGAGTCAAAACCTTCGCGGACGATACAGTGGCAGGTTGTGCAAGCGCATGATTTCTCGCAAGCATGTTCAATTTCGATTCCGTTACGCAGAGCAACGTCGAGAATCGTTTCGCCTTCCTGAGCTTCAAGAACTGCGCCATCTGGGCAGTGCTCCTGATTAGGAAGAAATACGATTTTTGGCATTTTTAAACCTCATCCACAGAATGACCAGCCAGCGCTCGGCGAACAGATGCATCCATCCGACGCGCAGCAAATTCTTGCGTTTGTGCATCAAGCACTTTAATCGCAGCTTCAATATCTCCAGCAACATCACCCGCAGCGGCCTGCTCTAGGGCAGTAACGGCCTGCTTGATGTTACTCAGCTCTGACTCGCTGAGCAGTGCAGAATCTTCCGCCAGCGCACCGTTCAGGCTTTCCAACACACGAGCCGCTTCTACTTTTTGTTCCGCCAGCATACGCGCACTGATATCCCCCGTGGCATTTGCCATGGAGTCTTTAATCATGGTGATGATTTCATCATCGCTCAGGCCATATGATGGTTTTACCTGAATCGAAGATTGCACACCGGTGGATTTTTCCATCGCGGTGACGCTCAGTAGACCATCAGCATCGACTTGGAAAGTTACGCGAATATGCGCACCGCCAGCAGGCATGGCAGGGATCCCCCGCAAAGTGAAACGTGCAAGAGAGCGGTTATCTTGGACCAGCTCTCTCTCACCCTGCACAACATGGATCATCATGGCGTTTTGACCATCTTTGAACGTCGTGAACTCCTGCGCGCGCGCTACCGGAATCGTGGTATTGCGCGGGATCACTTTCTCAACCAATCCGCCCATGGTTTCTAAGCCCAGAGACAGTGGGATAACGTCCAACAGCAGCATTTCCGAATCAGGTTTGTTACCCACCAGAATATCTGCCTGAATAGCGGCACCAATGGCCACGACGCGATCGGGGTCGATAGAGGTCAGCGGCGTACGGCCAAAGAAATCGCCCACCAGTTCACGAACTAAAGGAACACGAGTAGATCCCCCAACCATCACCACTTCAATGACTTCATCGGCGGTGACGCCAGCATCTTTCAACGCACGGCGACAGGAAAGCAAAGTCCGCTTAACCAAAGATCCAATCAGTTCGTCAAACTGCGCGCGAGTCACGCAGCCTTTCCAGCCCGCTACCTCAACGTCTACTTTTTCAGCATTGCTGAGCGCGATCTTGGCTTCAACAGCCACATCAAGGAACTGGCGCTGAATACGCGCATCGCTGCGATCGGCATAACCAGATTGCTCACGTAAAAAATCGGCCAGCAGATGGTCGAAATCATCACCGCCCAGAGCCGAATCACCGCCGGTCGCTAAAACTTCGAAGACACCACGGCTTAAGCGCAGAATAGAAATATCGAAAGTGCCACCGCCCAGATCGTACCGCAATTACACCTTCTTGGCCTGAATCTAAACCATAGGCAATCGCCGCCGCGGTAGGCTCATTCAGCAAACGCAGTACATGCAAGCCAGCCAGACGCGCTGCGTCTTTCGTCCCTTGGCGCTGAGCATCATCAAAATAAGCAGGAACGGTGATTACCACACCATCCAGCTCACCTTCCAGTGTCTCTTTTGCACGCTCTGCCAGCGCTTTTAAAATTTCAGCTGACACTTGAATGGGGTTCACCGATCCGCCCGCCGTTATCATCATCGGTAAGCCATTTTCGCTGGCCTCGAACTGGTAAGGCATATGCGGATAGCGTGCTTGGACATCGGCTAAAGAGCGTCCCATCAGGCGCTTGGCAGAACTAATGGTATTAACCGGATCTTGAGCCGCCTGTTGGCGGGCGTCATAGCCAACGTTAATTTCGTCTTTAAGATAATGGACGACAGAAGGCAGCAAATGACGGCCCTGCGCATCGGCCAGAGTTTCTGCTTGGCCGCTGCGCACGGTCGCCACCAATGAATTGGTCGTACCTAAATCGATACCCGCCGCTAAACGGCGTTGATGCGGAGCAGCACTCAGCCCCGGCTCACTAATTTGCAATAAAGCCATCTTGAGCTTCCGTTAAACAAGATTTGTCAGAACAACGTCTGTTAGCAAACATCCATTGAATCAACACAATCAAAAATCGGTTATAGGCCCAGCAGTTTTTCTTCGAGTTGTTCCACTTGCTGCTGTAGCTTGTCGAGAAAACGTAGCTTACGTACAGTGTCCGCCGCTGATTCCCACTGCTGTTGATCCAGCTCGGTAAGCATCTGTGCACTGCGCGTTTTGGTCATTTTAGCGATCCGCGCTGAAAAGGCTATTAACGCTTCTTCAGGGTCGGCCTTATGCGCAATACCATCTAGCTCTTCACGCAATTCTAACTGTTCCATAAGGAACGATGTATCACGCATTGTGTGCTGTTCATTACTCAAATCAAATCCCTGCAAAGAGAGCATATACTCTGCGCGTTTAAGGGGATGTTTTAGAGTTTGATAGGCATCATTGATGGTTGCAGCTTGTTGAATAGCCTGCATACGCTCGCGTTCAGGTTTGGACGCGTAGCGATCGGGATGGAATTGACGCTGCAATTCCTGATAGCGTGAAGCAAGAAGGCTGCCGTCCACTGGGTAGCGAACCGGCAGCCCGAATAATGTGAAGTAATCCATGCCGTGCTCTGATGTTGGTCTGTGGATGAGGTGTCCAAAATACCTCATATACCCTAAATAATTCGAGTCGCAGGCGACGCACATGCAGCTTGAAGTATGACGGGTATACAAAACGTTGCGATACGTCAGCAGACAGCAGTCCGGCCAATCAGACGTTAAAGCTTTCGCCGCAGCCGCACTCGCTGGTCATATTTGGGTTGTTGAACTTAAAGCCCTCGTTCAGGCCTTCTTTCACGAAGTCCAGCTCCGTACCATCAAGATACGCCAAGCTTTTACCATCAACGATCACTCTTACGCCTTTGTCTTCAAACACCACATCATCTTCGTTGGGTGCATCAACAAATTCCAGTACATACGCCATTCCCGAACAGCCAGAAGTTCTCACTCCCAGACGTAAGCCATACCCTTTACCGCGGTTAGCCAAAAATGTCTGTACGCGCTGTGCGGCAGCGTCGCTCATGCTAATAGACATACAACAACCTCAATTCTTGTTAAGCGTTTCTCTGATAACGGCTACTGGCGATTCAGTCTTAAATCGCCAGCCCTGAAACTCACTGAAAAACGTCTACAAATTACTTAGCGGAATGCTTCGTTTTATAATCTGCAATAGCCGCTTTAATGGCGTCTTCAGCCAAAATCGAACAGTGAATTTTCACTGGTGGCAGAGCCAGCTCTTCGGCAATATCCGTATTTTTGATAGCCTGAGCCTGATCGAGAGACTTGCCTTTTACCCATTCGGTAACCAGTGAACTTGATGCAATTGCTGAACCACAGCCATAAGTCTTAAAGCGAGCATCTTCAATGATACCCTCATTGTTGACTTTAATCTGCAACTTCATCACGTCGCCACACGCAGGTGCGCCGACCATGCCGCTACCAATGGTTGGATCTTCGTTATCGAAAGAACCAACGTTGCGCGGATTTTCATAATGATCAATAACTTTGTCGCTGTAAGCCATAACGTTACTCCTTAAATTTGAATCCTGAGATTAATGAGCAGCCCACTCAATGGTGCTGATGTCTACACCCTGCTTGAACATATCCCACAGTGGAGACAGGTCGCGCAGACGGCCAATAGACTTGCGAACCAGAGCGATGGCGTAGTCGATCTCTTCTTCCGTGGTAAAGCGACCCAATGAGAAACGAATAGAGCTATGAGCTAACTCATCGTTCATTCCCAAAGCACGCAGCACGTATGACGGCTCCAAACTGGCAGAAGTACAGGCTGAACCAGAGGATACGGCAAGATCTTTCAATGCCATAATTAAGGATTCGCCTTCGACGTAATTAAAGCTTACGTTCAGGATATTCGGTGCACCGTGCTCTAAAGAACCATTTAGGTACACTTCTTCAAGATCTTTTAATCCATCCCACAGACGATCGCGCAGCGCGCGCAGACGTGGAACTTCGGTAGCCATTTCTTCTTTAGCGATACGGTAAGCTTCGCCCATACCGACGATCTGATGAACAGGCAAGGTACCTGAACGCATACCGCGCTCATGACCACCGCCGTGCATCTGTGCTTCAATACGAACGCGTGGTTTACGACGGACGTACAGTGCACCAATACCTTTCGGGCCATAAATTTTGTGGCCAGAGAAAGACATCAAATCGACTTTCAATTTGCTCAAATCGATAGGCAATTTGCCTACGCTTTGCGTCGCATCAACGTGGAAGATGATGCCACGGCTGCGGCACAGTTCACCGATAGCTTCGATGTCCTGAATCACGCCAATCTCATTGTTTACATGCATGATAGAAACCACAATGGTATCTTCACGCATGGCTGCTTCTAGCTCTTTGAGATCGATAATACCGTTACGCTGCGGTGCCAGATAGGTCACTTCAAAGCCTTCACGTTCTAACTGACGGCAAGTGTCCAGCACAGCTTTATGTTCGGTTTTACTGGTGATGATGTGTTTGCCTTTCTTCTGATAGAAATTAGCAGCACCTTTAATCGCCAGGTTGTCAGATTCGGTTGCTCCGGAGGTAAAGACGATCTCACGCGGATCGGCACCGACCAGTTCAGCAATGTTGTTACGTGCGATATCGACCGCTTCTTCCGCCTGCCACCCAAAACGGTGGGAACGTGAAGCCGGGTTACCGAAAGTACCGTCCAAGGTTAAAAACTGCATCATCTTTTCAGCTACGCGCGGATCGGCTGGCGTAGTTGCTGAATAGTCTAGATAAATCGGTAATTTCATTCTCTTGCTCCGTACATCACTTCCAAATAATGCATTTAAAGAAAGTGTTATGACTCGTCGTCGCAGCTGCTTATGCGCGCAGATTCACGTTAATCGTGTCCTGACGACCGTTAGTATTGGCACCACGACGCGTATCGGAATTCTGGCGATCGGCAACATCTAGCACTTCTTGGTTATTCACCAGTTCAGCCAGAGTGATGTTATTCAGAAAACCGCTGATACGCTCACTCAAGTCACGCCACAGCGTATGCGTCAGACAACGGGTCCCACCCTGACAACCTTCTTTACCCTGACAACGCGTTGCATCAACAGATTCATCAACGGCAGTGATCACGGTACCTACGGCGATTTCAGCTGCGTCTTTACCCAGCAAATAACCACCGCCCGGTCCACGCACGCTGGAAACTAATCCATTCTTGCGCAGACGCGAAAATAATTGTTCCAAATAAGAGAGCGAGATGCCCTGACGTTCGGAAATATCTGCCAGCGGAACTGGCCCTTCCTGGGAGTGCAATGCCACATCAAGCATAGCTGTAACAGCGTAACGGCCTTTGGATGTCAGTCTCATGGCAAATAGTAACCTTTAAGAAAAAAGATGAAACACGCTTACTTATCGAACGCGTTAATTTTCTCATTCCTGAGTAAAACAGTCAACTATTTAACCTAGTAATTCACTCAACTATTACATCCTGTTAAAACAACGTTACCAGTACAACAACATTCCCTGTTTACTATCAGCATCTTACTCATCGGAATACCTGTGTATTTTACTATGATATTCCGACGAAAGCAGTCTCGATTTAGTGCTTTCCGTGCTCTTGCTTCTCAATTGACGCCAAAATACCGCGCAAAATGTTCAATTCTTGCGCCTCTGGGCGAGCACGAGTAAACAATCGGCGCAAGCGGCTCATGATATTGCCCGGATGAGTCGGACGGATAAATCCTGTCGCGTGCAAAGTTTCTTCCAGATGAGCGTAGAAACGTTCAAGATCGTCCACCAATGGATACGGCTCTTCTTCCGGCACCGGCTCGTGCGCGGCAATACGATCGAGATGAGCAACACGAATTTCATAAGAAATGATCTGTACCGCCATCGCCAAATTCAACGAGCTGTATTCTGGATTAGCCGGGATCGCCACGTGGTAGTGACACTTTTGCAATTCTTCATTTGTCAGACCAACGCGCTCACGGCCAAAGACAATCGCGACCGGTGCATGTTCAGATTCCATCGCGCTACGCTGACCGCATTCGCGTGGTTCTAACATGGGCCAAGGCAACGAACGAGAACGTGCGCTAGTGCCAACGACGAGGCTGCAGCCTGCGATAGCCTCATCAAAGGTATCAACGATAGTCGCGTTACCGATGACGTCGCTCGCACCAGCCGACAAGGCAATGGCCTGAGAATCCGGTTTCACGAGTGGATTGACGAGATAGAGGTTAGTTAACCCCATAGTTTTCATAGCTCGTGCAGTCGAACCCATGTTTCCGGTATGGGAAGTCTCCACCAGCACAATACGAATGTTGTCCAGCATGCTAACTCTGAGTTGGTTTGGATAATCGGGATATCTTAACATAAAGCTTCTATTGATCGTTTCTATTGATTTAATCCGTTTCTGATTGAGTTTTCATCATGCCCACCTTTTCATCGCCATCTATTGGCCAGATATAAACAGGAGTGAATTGAAATCAGACGTGGCTGTTTAATTCACAGCCTGCTATAATGCGCGCCGTTTCCTGTTCTTTAACATCCCGTGGAAGATACCCATGCATCCGATGCTGAATATCGCCATACGCGCTGCGCGTAAGGCTGGTAACCTGATTGCCAAAAATTACGAAACTCCTGACGCTGTTGAAACTACACAGAAAGGCAGCAACGATTTTGTGACCAACGTTGACCGTGACGCTGAACACCTGATCATTGAGACTATCCGTAAGTCTTACCCTAAGCACACGATTATCAGCGAAGAACGCGGTGAGTTGGTCGGTGAAGATCACGACATTCAATGGGTAGTTGATCCACTGGATGGCACTGCAAACTTCATCAAACGTCTTCCACATTTCGCAGTCTCTATCGCAGTACGCATCAAAGGCCGTACTGAAGTCGCTGTTGTTTATGATCCAATGCGTAACGAACTGTTCACTGCAACCCGCGGTCAGGGCGCTCAGTTGAATGGCTATCGTCTGCGTGGTGCAGCGGCTAAAGATTTAGACGGTACTATTCTGGCGACCGGCTTCCCATTCAAAGTTAAACAACACGCTCCTGCTTATATCGCCATTTTGGGCAAGTTGTTCACTCAGTGTGCTGACTTCCGTCGCACCGGTTCCGCTGCGCTGGATCTGGCCTATGTTGCCGCTGGCCGCGTTGACGGTTTCTTTGAAATTGGTCTGAAACCATGGGATTTCGCCGGTGGTGAACTGCTGGTTCGTGAAGCTGGCGGTCTGGTGACTGACTTTGTTGGTGGTCATAACTACCTGAGCTCTGGCAATATCATTGCGGGTAACCCACGCGTTGTTAAAGCTATTCTGGCTAACGTACGTGATGAACTGAGCGAAGCGCTGAAGCGTTAATTCTTCCGCTTGTTCAGTAAAAAAGCCGCTCTTTCGAGCGGCTTTTTCGTTTTAGCGGCTGGCCGTTATCGTCCAAACACTCTGCCGCTTCCCATCCCCGTTAGCGCCGCACTTTGATACATCAATAGGCCAATCAAAATAAGCAGCACGCCTCCGGATAGCATCAGCGCTAAACGCCAATAAGGACTAAAACTTCGGCCACGTTGTATTGCCCAACGTTCCACTATTTTCCGAGCGATGTGCACTAAAAATGCAATTCCGCTAATCGTCAACGCCGTACCTGCAGCCATTGCCATGGCAGCTAACACGCCCCACAGATAAACGCCAATGACCTTGGAAAACAGCAGCACTAAAATAGCCCCAGAACAAGGTCGCATACCCATCGCAGCAACCACTGCCAACTGAGTTCGCCACGTGGTTGCCGTCGCAATTTCACGGTCATTTGCCACATGCTTATGGCCACAGCCACAGTTGGCGCTATGCTGGTGATGGTGCTCTAACGGCTTTATCACAGAAATCTGTAGGCCAGATTTTAGCGAGCTACGCCTAATCATCCTGATCTTATTTAACGCTCGCCAGCAAAGCACCGTACCCAGAAATATCACCAAAGCATAGCTAGCTTTCTCTAACCAAAAACTGCTTAGGTGTAAGTCGCGGGTTGAAAGCTGCAGCACACCTAACACGCCGGAAACCAGCGCAATAGCCACCAAGCCTTGTAGTAATGAAGCCGCCAGCGTTAAACGTACACTGCTACGTAAACGTGAGGGATGCGTTGCCAAATAGGTCGTAATGACAACTTTACCGTGTCCCGGCCCAAGCGCATGCAGAACACCGTAAGCAAAACTCAATGCTACCAGCGTTAAACCTGCCTGCCGCGCGTTATCTGCCACTCGCTGTAATAAATATGACATCGACTGATGGAGCGATTTCTGCCATTCAATACTCACCAGTAACCAGTCATTCCAGTGTACAAATGCATATACCAGCGCGCTCATCGCTAACGCAGTAATTATGGCAATAGGGATATAACGCCCACACGTAGAGGATTTTTTGGTAGAGGAGAATATCAATGACATTTTATCTCCACTCGCTGGGCGAATTGCTTGCCGAGCTCCATATCTTCATCCGGCGCATCGGCCTTATCTAAGTTGAGCGCATAGGCTTTTAGCGACGTATCTGGCTTTGGTGTTATCACATTGAGAGTACAGCGTGCCTGCACATCTATTGGCAAAGTCACTGATTTATCATCGGCATAGGTCATATCTACATAGTACGTGGGATCATATGTCATGAGCGTAAATTCAGCATTGAGCGGCTGGGGTTTTGCCAGCAGCATCTCGAATGACAAAATGGCATGATTACCCTCACGGCTAAGGTGGTACTCACTCGGACGATTGAGGAATTTTACCTTTTTGCCCTCATGGTATAGCTCGGTAAAATAGTGCTGGCCAATAACGTTTGCCATGACTTCTGCCGCAAGCTGCTTCCAAATCTCCGATCCGTTCGCCGCATTTCCCGCATCATAAAGCAAATCCGCGGACGTTAAAGGATCCATGGTCCACGTCATTTTCATGCCGGTTAATTGATTATCCGTAATGACCAAAGAATTTTTCATCTCAATGAAACTGTGTGGATGAGCCATAGCAGACTGCGTCCCAAACAGGCCAAAGGTGATGAATAAAATGCTAATCCAACGATAAATACGCTGATTTTTGATGTCAAAATGCAACATAAACTCCCTGTTTAATCACTAGCCACAGCGACAAAGCGCGGCAAAATATTACATTCATTTATTTCTGTATCACAAAAATACAAAAACATGGCATATCAACCCTGCGGCTTTGCACAACTTTGCTATTCTTAGCCAACGAAACATGTTCATTCACTGACCTCAGCCAAAGAGAAATGAATATGAGTTTAGACACACCTCTGGTGCCTGAGCTCTCAGCACAGCAAAGGCACTGCAATCTTGTGCTATTGCTTTTTACACCGACTACCCCACTGCATCGGGTTTTGCCTGAACAAGCCGAACAGGATATCCATAGCATCGGTCAGGAGATCATGCGTTTCCATGCATTACGCGTGGTATACCATCCGAAACAGGGGTATCGACTACAGGGCTCTGCCTATGATCAGCGGCTATGTATGCTGCATTGGCTGAGGCGAGCTCAACGTCTGCTCCCAAATAGCATCGAAACCATATTCATTCCACGCATCAATGAAAAATCTCCAGCCCCGCCGTCTGCACACTTTCTCCAGCAGATCGACGATCGAACGTTTGGCGAGCAACCCCGAGAGCTAATTCAGTATTTTTTACGCTACTGCCGGTATCAAAGACAAACGCTCTCTCTGCCGTCATTCCCGCAACATTTAAAATATTGGCTGCGCGAGAAAGAAGAATACCGTATTGCTGAACGTCTCTGCCAAGCCACCCACGGTTCGTTGCCTATGGGGATACATGAGCTTGAGTCTGAATTTACCACGCTGTTCTTAACGCTCATTAAAACCTATCGCTATTTACCTGAGATGCACTCAGAAGATCGGCATCTCATGGATGAAACCGAATTAGCCATTCAGCAAATTGAAAAACTGACCCAAATAACCTTTAACCATCGTGAACAGCTTTGCACTCAACTTTTTGCCCATATGGGGCCAGCAATTGAGCGCTGCTTATTTGGGATAAAAATAGGTAACCCTCTGCTGGAAGAGATCGAAACCCGCTATCCCGGACTGATGTCAATGACTCAGAAAGCCGTTCAACGTATCGAACAAAATTACCAAATTCATTTTCCTCCCGAAGAACTTTGCCTCATCGCGGTTAGTTTTGGCGCATGGCTAATGCAGGAAGGCGTGCTCGCCGAAAGATAGAGGTTTCACAGATACGAAAAAGCCCGCAATTACGCGGGCTTGGCACATCAGAAATCAGAGTTTATGCGTAAACCGGTAACCGGGCGCAGATATCCAAAACTTTCTGTTTGGTGCGTTCAATAGTAGCTTCATCGTTGATGTTATCCAACACATCACACATCCAGCCAGCCAGTTCACGCGCTTCAGCTTCTTTAAAGCCACGACGAGTAATTGCAGGGGTACCAACACGCACACCTGAAGTGACAAACGGGCTCTTAGGATCGTTAGGAACGCTGTTTTTGTTCACGGTGATATTTGCACGACCCAGCGCGGCGTCGGCATCTTTACCAGTGATGTTTTTATCAACCAGATCCAACAGGAACAGGTGGTTTTCAGTACCGCCAGAAACCACTTTGTATCCACGCTTCAGGAAGACTTCAACCATCGCTTTGGCGTTTTTCGCAACCAACTGTTGATATGCCTTGAACTCAGGTTCCATCGCTTCTTTCAGCGCCACCGCTTTACCCGCGATGACATGCATCAGAGGGCCGCCTTGCGCACCAGGGAACACCGCGGAGTTCAGCTTTTTATACATCTCTTCGCTGCCGCCTTTCGCCAAAATCAAGCCACCGCGAGGGCCAGCCAGCGTTTTGTGTGTGGTGGTGGTCACAACGTGAGCATGTGGAACTGGGTTTGGATAAACACCGGCTGCGACCAGACCAGCAACGTGAGCCATATCGACAAACAAATAGGCGCCTATACGGTCAGCAATTTCACGCATTTTAGCCCAGTCAACCACGCCAGAATAGGCAGAGAAGCCACCGATAATCATTTTCGGCTGATGTTTTTCAGCCTGAGTAGCCAGATCGTCATAGTCAATATGACCACTTTCATCGATACCATAAGGAACGATGTTATACAGTTTGCCAGAGAAGTTAACTGGAGAACCGTGGGTTAAATGGCCACCATGTGCCAAGTTCATGCCTAAAACGGTATCGCCTGGCTGCAACAACGCGGTGTAAACAGCAAAGTTAGCCTGAGAACCTGAGTGCGGCTGCACGTTCGCGTAATCAGCACCAAACAGCTCTTTAGCGCGATCGATTGCCAGCTGTTCAACTACGTCGACATATTCGCAGCCGCCGTAGTAACGCTTACCTGGATAGCCTTCAGCATACTTGTTGGTCAGCTGAGAGCCCTGAGCCTGCATGACACGCGGGCTGGTGTAGTTTTCTGATGCGATAAGCTCAATATGCTCTTCCTGACGCACGACTTCCTGCTCCATTGCCTGCCACAGCTCGGCATCGTAATCGGCAATGTTCATTTCACGCTTTAACATCCGCTTCTCCTGACTCAGCTAACCTGAATTGTCTATTAGACATTGTTCAATAAAAACACACCCTCTTGGGCGACTGCCCACAGTGTAATATGTTTTCACCTTGTTACGATAGACCCTAGGCCATGTTTTTACGCAAACGATTGGCTTGGCGTGGAATAAGGATTTGATCTGGCGAAACAACAGGCATTGCAACCGGAGTTTTCTTCAAATGTGATGTGCAACTATTTCACTTAACAGAAACAATATTTGTAAGAGAGGTCACTAAATAACATCAACACAACAAAAATAGGGATTTACAGCGCAAAGAAAAATCTGTAAGTTGCATTTAAAATACATCATTAAAAACACCTGCATCTGTGAGGATACTTTTATGCTGGATAGCCAAACCATCGCCACCGTTAAATCGACCATCCCTTTACTGGCTGCAACTGGACCAAAACTCACCGCGCATTTTTACGATCGCATGTTTGAGCACAATCCAGAGCTGAAAGAAATTTTCAATATGAGTAACCAACGTAATGGAGACCAGCGTGAAGCGCTGTTCAATGCGATCTGCGCGTACGCGACAAATATTGAAAATCTGGCGGCGTTGTTACCTGCAGTTGAGCGTATTGCACAGAAACACGCCAGCTTCAATATTCAGCCCGAACAGTATCAGATCGTCGGTCATCACCTGCTAAAAACGCTGGAAGAGATGTTTAATCCGGGAGATGAGGTGCTGGATGCATGGGGCAAAGCCTATGGTGTTTTAGCCGACGTCTTTATTCAGCGCGAATCACAGATTTATCAACAGAGTGAAAGCACACAAGGTGGCTGGCGCGATCTGCGTCCGTTCAAGATCCTCAAAAAAGAGAAACAAAGCGATCTCATCACCAGCTTTATTCTGGTCCCCGAAGACGGAAGCCGCGTGGCTGATTTCCAGCCGGGTCAATACTTAGCGGTTTATATCCGCCATCCGAGCTTGCCACATCAAGAAATCCGCCAATATTCTCTGACCAACGAACCCAACGGTGAATACTATCGTATTGCGGTAAAACGCGAAGGTCAGGGTCAAGTTTCGAACTTTATGCATGATATCGCGCAAGAAGGCGACGTAATTCAAATCGCACCTCCGCACGGTGATTTCTTCCTTGAAGTCAAAGAAAACACGCCTGTTGCACTGATTTCAGGCGGCGTAGGCCAAACACCTATGCTCGGCATGCTGCGTACGCTACAGGCTCGCGGTCATCAGGGTGAAATTCAGTGGCTGCATGCTGCAGAAAACAGCAAAGTACGCGCCTTTGCCGATGAAGTGAATACGATTATTGCCGCTATGCCAAACGCACAAAGCCACGTCTGGCTACAGCAAACCAGCGCAGACGATTGCATTGATGTCGATTTTAACTATCAGGGTTTAATGGATATCACTCCGGTCGCTGATGCGTTGAAAAATAATGAAATGCACTATTATTTCTGCGGACCGGTAGGCTTTATGCAACATGTTGCAAAACAGCTACAGGCACTGGGTGTCGATGCAGATCGTATGCACTATGAGTGTTTTGGGCCGCATAAAGTGGTATGAGTTTTCGAACAGCGATTAATGATGTTGTTGTTTATATGAGCATTTTGTAAGGTTTAGGCAGCCACTCCGTAGCAGCTTTCACATGCCGGTTTGGAACGTCAGTATCCTATGAAATTGCGGTGAAATGTTTCGGTCACCTATGTTACTGCTGTGTAATGTTCCGCCCGCCTGTTCATACCGAGCTTCATTGATACCCTTGTGAAGGCGTACGGGCAGAGACCACCAGCGCGTGGTCTCTGCACTCGCGGTTATCTTCACTACGGTTTGGAACGTCAGTATCCTATGAAATTGCGGTGAAATGTTTCGTTCGCCGGTCAGCAAATGCGTTTCCATGAACCCGCTGGCGAAGGCGACCGATGAGAGCCCCGTTGCGCGGGGGCTCTCAACTCGCGCGCTTTTATCCGAGACGCCATCTCCGCTCCGGTTTGGTATCGCCCATCCAGGGCGCCCCAAACTCCGTCACGACATCCCTGTCGTGCCGGCTCTCCCTACCAAGACTTAAACTAAAACCCAAAGAAGGTTTTGATTTTATCTTTTGGTTTTGAC